>Ga0066379_10000046_pt1 | contig 29431 bp, 20 predicted proteins | sample Knorr_S23_td_250_FD_70951 | JGI IMG/M metagenome (GOLD analysis project Ga0066379, IMG submission 70951) | Marine microbial communities from Southern Atlantic Ocean transect - Knorr_S23_td_250_ad_251m_LV_A | ecosystem: Environmental > Aquatic > Marine > Oceanic | place: Southern Atlantic ocean...
GGCATGCCAAGCCTCGGGCAAATCCTTGTCTCTCACCCATGGGATGGGTGCTCTGCTGAAGTAACTCGCAAAGCCATTCAGATTTGCTACAACCTTTACGATATTAGGGTTCTGGAGATCCTCTTCCGATGTTATAGCTTCGCGCAGTGTTGCCACTCCCGCAGCTTCATTCATGCTCAAATTACTCGCAACCTGATCAATAACTACAGGTGGAATCAATGGTTCATCTCCCTGTACATTGACCACAACTTGGTCCTCACTGAGATTTAACTGGCTGGAGACTTCCTGTAACCGGTCCGTTCCTGACGCATGGTCCTCTCGAGTCATACAAACTTCTGCACCAAAGGCCTCTGCTACAGATTTGATTCGACTATCATCTGTTGCAATCACCACTCGGGAAGCGCTACTTTTACAAGCTTGTTGCCAGACTCGCTGGATCATTGGAAGTCCAGCAATATCCTTTAGAGGCTTCCCAGGAAGGCGCGACGAGGCATAACGAGCAGGTATAATTACAACAAAAGCCATAAATTACTCATCAATTAAACGAAAGTGTACCGACATTATAAGGTTAAGTTATGCGCTCGTCACAGTAGGACCTGCGCAATCAATAAGGCTGGATACAAATTCATTATCCAACGTCATTTCAACCTCTAATACCCAAAGATTATCGGGCACCAAGCCCTGGTATTTTACTGCATCCTTCGCAGTAATCACGACTGGCAGATCATCATCGAACTTAATGTCACTCGCTGTGAGTGCTTGATGGTCATTTTTAGGCTCTAAATCCACTTTAAAGCCCAGATGCCTGAGACTCTCAGAGAAGCGCTCAGGATGCCCTATTGCGGCAACAGCATGGATAGTAGTCGACTCAACCCACTGATCAAACCCGATCAATTCAGTCGAGCCGAACCGACGAAGTCCTGAAGACTCCATGTGTACGACATAAGTCACAGGGTCATCAGGCTCTACGATCCCGCCATTTTGTACGATGAAATCAACTTCTTTTAGCCGTCTAGGAGGTTCCCGCAATGGGCCTGCGGGCAAAGTATAACCGTTACCGAAGCCGCGACTGCCATCCACAACGACAATTTCAATATCTCTATGCAAGCGGTAATGCTGTAACCCATCGTCGCTGAGAATAAAATCGCATGAAAAACTTTTGACCATTGTCTCGACTGCTCTCGCTCGATTAGGGTCTACCACCACTGGGCAGCCTAGCTTCTTAGCAATCAACAAGGGCTCATCACCACTTTGACCCACTGGGGTATCTGGAGTAACAACCAACGGATATTGTGTTGAAGCACCACCATAACCTCGACTGACTACTCCGACAGAATAACCCTTTTCTGAAAAAGCTTTGCCCAAAGCAATAATTAAAGGTGTTTTGCCACTCCCACCAAGGGAAATGTTACCAATAACGATAACAGGCACGGCATATGGCCTATCCTGAAAGCACCACTGAAGAATGATACGTCGAAACCAACTTATCGCCCTAAACAACCAAGACAAGGGAACCAACAGGACAAGCCAAGGACTCTTTTGATACCACGCGTTTATCCAAAACCTTTCAGCAGACAAACCTAATCCACCTGAGGTTCGTCAAACTGCTTGCGGTAGAGATTAGCATAACGACCTTTCACTTCAATCAGCTCCTCGTGTGTCCCTTGCTCGATTATCTGACCTTTCTCGAGGACAAGTATCCGATCTGCTTTTTCCACGGTACTCAACCGATGCGCGATTACAAAGCTTGTACGCCCTTTCATCAACTCCTCTAGAGCAGCTTGGATATGGCGCTCTGAGTCCGTATCTAGAGCCGATGTAGCCTCATCAAGGATTAGAATTGGAGCATTCTTAAGCACTGCTCTGGCGATAGCTATACGCTGGCGTTGCCCCCCAGAAAGCATCACTCCATCATCACCTACTTGCGTATCAAAACCATCAGGCATTTCGTTAATAAACTCAGTTGCATGAGCTACCTGCGCAGCGGCTCTCACCTTTTCTTCAGACCGGCCTTGAAGCTCGCCATACGCGATATTATTGAAGATAGTGTCATTAAACAAAGTGACATTCTGGCTGACAATCGAAATATGACTACGTAAATTGACTAGAGAAAAGTCATTAACGTCAGTACCATCAAGTAGTATCTTACCGTCCTCGTGGTTATAAAATCGGGGTATCAAGTTTACTAGTGATGTTTTGCCACTCCCTGAAGAGCCCACTAGAGCGATAGTTTCTCCAGGGCTGACCGAGAAATTAATATCCTTAAGTACCTCTTTTTTGGCACCTTCGTAGCTAAAATTGATGTTAGAAAAATCCAACCTCCCTGTTACGGATTCAGTTTTGTATCTGCCCTTATCCACCTCAGCAGGACTATCAATAATAGCGAAAATTGACTCCGAAGCAGCAATTCCTTTCTGGATATCGCTGTTAACTTCTGTCAACTGGCGAATAGGCTTGATAAGTACGCCTGAGGCCATAATGAAAGCAACAAAACTACCCGTAGACATGGTATCCAAAATGAACGGGTTGAGCATAAATCCGGTAACACCGGCAAAAGCAAAGGAAACAATAAAGATGATCAATGGATTACTCAAAGCACTAGTAAATGCCATTTTCATGTTCTGTCTTCTGTTACCGTGACTTGCCCTCTTCATTCGTAATCGCTCGCTTTTTTTGGCACCAAACATACGTACTTCTTGATAGCCATGAACGGCCTCTTGGGTGACATGAGTTACATCTCCCATAGCCGACTGAATATTTTTACTAATTAGCCGGAATCGCTTGCTGACCTTAGTCACGATCATCCCTATCAAAGGTAATGCAGCAATAAAGAACAGGGTGAGAATCCAATTGGTATAAATTAAATACCCCATTAAACCAACAACTAAACTGCCCTGCTGAATTACTGTTTTAATAGCTTTTGTACCGGCCTCTGTCACCTGCTGTACGTTGAAGGTAACCACAGATACTAAGTGGCCAGACATCGCCTGATCAAAAAACTTAAATGGAAGTAACAGGTAGCGTTCGAAGAGATCGGTCCGCAACGCATGCACAAGATAATTGGCGACATAAGCAAGAAAATAGGTGCCTATTAAATAACCTATCCCTCTCGCAGCACTAATCAAAACTAAAAATAGGGGAATCACCAACCAGGGTTTGTTAACCCAAAAATCTCCAAGAAGCCTGTTAGCCATACCACCCGTAAAGCCCGACGAAGAGACAGCTGATGTATCAGCCACGGATCCTGTGAGCACCCCTACGATATCTGTCATGTAGCGAAACAGATCAATAAAGGCAATCTCAGCTAGTGAATGTAGCAACAGACCAAATACCGCAATTAAAAATGGGAACCAGTAACGAGCCACATACCATAAAAGTCGTAAATAGGTTTTTGTCCCGGAGGGACTCGCGGTATCAGACATAGACTAAAAACTCGTTATGTTTATCACAATTAAATTCAAAAGCCGAGGGACTTACGTCATCCAAAATCCTTCGCAAGACGCTAAAAACCACCACCATTGTTATTCTCTTTTATTATTGGTTTACTTGGCCTTAAACATCACTGGAGACCGTGTATAGATGCAATTAAAACACATCATGGGGCAATGGGCATACTCAGGGAGAGATTAACTCCAAGTTATTTATTCATACTCAACCATGGAAGAGAATTACTTCGCCAGTAATTTCATGATTACCCTTTTACCTCCACCAGGCCCTGCAGGTAAAACAGTCAAAAAATCCTTTTTCTCTCTCACCTTGAACCTTTAGCCCACCCTGAGATTGCCATGCAAAAGTTATAGCTCCTTGGTCGCCTGTTGACCAAAGCTCACTACCGCGGAGTTTGTAACGTCTGACAACATCAGGATGAGGGTGACCAAAGTGATGTCTAAAGCCACTTGAAAACACGACATGTTCTGGCTTTACCACTTTCACAAAAGCATTAGTAGATGAAGTTGTACTTCCATGGTGGGGAGCGATGAGTACGGACACTGCATAACCCTGTAACACTCCGCTTTCGACAATGGTCTGTTCTGCTTTCTTCTCTATATCCCCAGCCAGGAGAATTGATTGGCCCTGCCATGTAATGATTAAAACGCAGGAACTATTATTACCCTTTTTTGGACCGTTTTTGGGAGGCCAAATTACTTCAAAATAAACCCGTCCACTATCGTGCCGATCTATACCTGCGGACGATGATGCCCAAACCCAACTTTGGCCTTGTTCACAGTGCTTCACGTTTGCATTTATCTTTGCAGCGGAGGTAATAGAAGCCAACTTATCTTTCAAACCCGAACCCAAGAATATTTTGTTTACAGGTATCTCAGCAATCAAAGGCAAAAGACCTCCACTATGATCGTTGTCTTCATGACTGACTACCACCTCATCAATCACTAGATGACCTCGAGAGCGAATGTACGGCGTTAGGATTCCACTCCCTGCATCAAATTGTTTGCTGTATCGAGGGCCAACATCATAAATTAGGACACGGGCCCCTTTTTCAACAACAATCGATAATCCTTGACCGACATCGAGTACAGTTAGTCGAGCATTTTCATCCTGCTCAGTAAATAAAAGCGCTAACGTCAATGGTAAAAAACAAGCCATTTTGTAGCTTTTAGGCAATGGCAGCACGAGCCCTATGGCGACCATTACGAATGCCAAGATTAGCGGCGCGTCTTGAATGACTGGTACATAAAAAAATCCATGAGACTGCGGGATTTTTGTCAAAACCCAATCTAAGGGCTTGATGGATAGGTCTGCTAAAGCCCATACCATTGCCCCTAAATCTTTACTTGCCACCCAAGCAAGAATGCCCGCTAGTCCCAGAGGGACTGTGACAAAAGACACCCAAGGAACGGCTAGGATATTTATTATGGGTGCTAACCAAGAGAATTTTCCGATAAAAATAATCAAAGGAACAGCCATAGCTAAACACAGCATCACTTGAGCACTAATCGTCATTCGAAGTCTGTATCTGCGATCAGTCGAGTGCCATGGGTAAAACCACCAAACTAGCGCCGTAACAGCGGTAAAGGATAACCAAAACCCCGAACTCAAGACCGCCATTGGTTGAATTAAAGAAATCAATGTAAAAGCCCAGACAATGCAGGGCCAAGGACTAATGCGACGGTAGGTCAGTTTAGCAAACATTACAACGCATACCGCTATTAAAGCCCGTTGAGTGGGCAGTGTGAGCCCTGCTAGAAGACTATAAGATCCCGCTGATAGTATGGCGACGACAATTGGTATACACCGAACAACTAAGCTTGGGTTGCAAGGCCAGCTAGAGAAATGAAGTATCAGTAAAAAGAATCGTGATAGTAGCTGACCCAAAATAAAGCCCGCGCCAGCGACAAGGCCTATATGAAGCCCAGAAATAACCAAAAGATGGACTACTCCCAAACGAGAAAGATCCTCCCACCAGGGACTAATTTGACTTCTGTCGCCAACAGTAAGAGCCACCAACACTGCAGCACCAAACTCGGACAGGTTGCTATCATTAATCGCGTTCTTTATAGCCATCCTGGAAAGATTAACTCGAGCGCTCATCGGGATAGCGGGAGCATTCTGTGGAGTACTTAATATTTTCCTTAATTCTGGTTGCCTGATATAACCAGTGGCAGAATATCCCTCTTGTAATAACCAGGCTTGGTAATCAAATCCAGCAGGATTTAAAAATCCTCTAGGTACTTTTAAGCGAGCTACAAAGCTCCATTTATCACCAGTTTGCAATAACAGTTCACGGTTCTTTTGATTCTCAGAATAATTACTTAATAGGATGTGTTTTAGGGGTATTTTTGTATCTGAATCGCCTAATAGATGAGCTGAGTCGACATGAAAATCGAATCTGGTTCGACGTTTATCCTCATTATGGACAGTGCCAACATATCCAGATATAACAAAATCGGATCCGTCTAAGCTGTCAGGTAGCCTATGATGTTGAATGTCATATGCTGCTACCAATCCCCAGATGCTACCTATAGCAAATAAGGCGGTTAGGCGGCTAATTTTGAGGACCACACTAGGAGCTTGTCTGTGCTTAATTTTTAGGAAACCCAAAAGTAGGACTGAACTCAGCGCTAACACGACAAAAACCCATGCGCTAGGCAAATTAGAATAAAATGCAATCGAAAATACACCAAAACTTATTGCAAGCAGATAAATCATACGTATCCTTGTAGAGGGGCAGAATCCTAATTACGAACTAGATAATTAAGTACTTCTCAATAAATTGTAGTGTGATTAACCTAAATATATTGCTACGGTGTAGACATATTGATGAAAAATTTATTAGTCATTTATCACAGTCAAAGTGGTGGAACTGAGCGTATGGCTCAAGCTGTCTATGCAGGCTGTCAACAGGATGAAGATGTCGAAACACGTTTTTTAAAAGCCTTCGATGCAACTTTAGATGACTTGCTTTGGGCTGATGGTTTAATTTTTGGCACACCAGAGAACTTTGGTTACATGAGTGGCGCATTAAAAGACTTTTTTGATCGTACTTTCTACCCCGCAGAGCCTTATCAAATAAACCTGCCCTATTGCATGTTCGTGAGTTCTGGCAATGATGGCACCGGCGCAGTGCGTGAGGTTGACCGTATTGTGAAAGGCTACCCCCTACGTAAGATCAATGATCCTTTGATTATTGTTGGCGGTTTCAAGGATGAACATCAACAAGAATGTGAGGAGTTTGGCTTGGGCATGGCCGCAGGCCTATCTCTTGGCATTTTTTAGCATTGAGAATACTCAAAATAGTCTCAAGGTACCCTACTGTTTTTCCCGGTAGGTATTCTATGGCGGTCCATATACTCCGTTCGCTGATGTGAGTAACTGTCGTCATAGAAGGGATATCGATATTCATCCACATATTTGTTTTTCTTAGTTTGATATCTATCTAGATACAGATGCGGGGATACCAAATTTTTAATGTCACCAAATGACCTAATGGTCTCAGTTGTATAGATGATGCTCTGCAGATCTTCATGCATAGCTACATCAGTGACTATCAGCCGAATTTCCTCCACATTTGTGCCATCAAGCCAAGACAAAACTGCTTTACGGGAACCACTGCCATGAGCATTCTCCGTTAATGACGTAAATTCCATTGCATTGAAATCAACATGCTTCTGGTAGGTATCTTGAGTAAAAGCAATAATATCTTGAGTAACGGGAATGACTACAGTGGTATTGTTGGGTATGAAACCTTTGGTGGCCATATGTGCGAATATCCAGTCCTCCTTTTTGTCTGAAGTCGGATTCTGATGAGCACATCCTATTGCCGATAGCATTATAATAAAGATAGGTAATTTGGTGAGTGTCCCTTTCATTTTTCGTCCTCTAATTAAACTGAACCCCTAATCATAAATAAATAGCAGTAACTTAAGCATAACTCACAATGATCACTTATCAAGTTGAAAGTGAATGGAGCTAGCAGACAAGCCTAGCCTAATCAATCTTTAACAAAACCGAGGAAGCCTTTCTGTCGATAATTGTGACAATGTAGAGATTTGAGTTATTGTTATCATCAATTTGACCATATTTTTCTTCTCCTAGCGCTTTGTTGGCGAAAACATTAGTTGTATTGCTATGACCAACTACCAGAACAGTTTGACCACTGGTTTCACGCTGAAAAGAATCTGAGTACATGTCGTTTGGATCGTACAAGAGTATTGGTAAGTTCTTACTATCCGCCGTGGGTTTAGCCGTTAGTTTTGTCCTGAGGTAGTCTGTTGAATAAACAGCATCTAAATTAACATTAGAGAAAATTTCTCGCCATGCGCTGGCGCGTTCCAGCCCCTTTTCTGTAAGACTTGGATTTTGATCAGATTTATCAATCCGTAATTTTTCAGCATGACGAATAAAATAATAGGTGGTTAGCTCCGATGAATAACAAGCGGAAGATGTAAAAACAAGAATACAAATTAGAAGTAGTTTTTTTGTCATCGATGGGAGCATAACTTAATAGTCACAATTTTCAAATCAAGCATGACAATATTGAGGAAGAACACGTAAGAAGCAGACTATATATTCGCAAAACCCCCATAGCCTAATGGCTACAAGGGTTTATGGAAAATGGAGCGGGAAACCGGGTTCGAACCGGCGACCTGTACCTTGGCAAGGTACCTATAATAGATCGGCTATAAATCAATGGCTTACGAGACTATTTGCCCAGAAGTGTTTCGTTTACTATTGTTACCTTAAGAGGATTTAGGAAGAAATTAAGACAAAGACTCAAAGAAACTAACAAGCTAGATCTCTCGCTAAAAGCTGTTGAATTAACTTCCAACGGCGCGTGAGACCCTTTCAAATGCATTGATTAGATCTGCATTAGATACTTCGTTAGGATCTCTAAAAGTAGTTGTAGGAAATGCAATAACACCCAGTGAATACAGTCAGAGGGTCACACAAACTGCGGGCATTGATGGCTTCATCTATACAGATTTTTTTTGCGCCCCAAAATAGATCTTTTTTAACTATCGCCTGACGAATACGCCCTAAAACCACGCATTATTACTAATAGTCACAGCGCATAACTTCTATAACCTATTGATTTTGAGGGGTTGGAATGGTTTTTTTGTAACATTTTTTGGCAGTGTAGTTTGCCGGTTAATAAAACCTCTGCTTACCGTTCCTTTGCACCGAGAAGCTATTCGGGCATTTTTTTGTTTATATCGAGACCCATACGCCATGCATGCAGCGGTAAAACACATCGCAAAAGGAACTCAAGTTTGATTTTATAAAACCCATCGACATAGCTCCCATTCTCGACGCTCATGAGAATATTTACTTCGAATAGAAAAACCTGCATGTGACTATCAAAGACATGGCACAGTTATTGCTTGCCCCTGTTGCTTCTACTGCAATCTCACCGGAGACCTTGATGTCCTTAACACGTATTAAACTTTTTGATCTACGAGATGCAAAAATTCGGACCCTGCACTTAAGTTGGTTTGCCTTTTTTCTGACCTTCGCGATCTGGTTTAGTCACGCTCCACTGAAGCCGCTGATTATGGAAGCTTTCAACATGACCAGCGATCAGTGGAAGACGCTGCTAACACTTAATGTGGCGTTGACTATTCCCGCTCGTATTATTATCGGCATGTTGGTGGACCGATTTGGCCCGCGTTTGGTTTATTCAAGTTTGCTGGTAGTTTCCGGTGTGCTTTGTTGTGCGTTCGCCTTTGCACAGACCTACGAGCAAATGGCGTTGTTGCGATTTTTACTCGGCTTTGTTGGTGCCGGGTTTGTGATTGGTATTCGCATGATCGGTGAATGGTTTCCGGCCAAATCGGTGGGGTTGGCCCAGGGCATTTACGCAGGATGGGGGAATTTTGGAGGTGCTGCTGCCGCTTTTACGTTACCTACCATTGCACTAACTATCTATGGCGGGGAAAACGGATGGCGCTACGCCATTGCATCGATAGGTGTACTGACTTTCGTTTATGGCCTCGTATATGCTTGGCGTGCCCGCAATACTCCCATGGGTTCCACATACTTCAAAGCAAAGAAAACCGGCGGCCTGGAAGTGACCAGCACAAAGGACTTTTGGCTTTACGTGATGATGAATATTCCCATGTACCTAGTTCTCTCAGTGCTGGTTTGGAAAGTTTCACCCCTAGGGACAAACCTTATCTCACAACCTGTAGCCTACCTGCTGTCTGGATTATTTGTGGTTCTGTTTACTTTCCAGTTTTCGCAAATATATAAAGTTAACAGGGAAATGCTAAACAACGGCGCGCCTGAATCTGACAGATATGAATTCAAGCAAGTTGCCGTATTGAACTGGGTTTACTTCGTCACTTTTGGCTCCGAGTTGGCAGTGGTTTCCATGTTGCCAGGCTTTTTCCTTGACACGTTTGACGGGTTGTCATTAGTAGCAGCTGGTGCTTTGGGCGCCACATATGCGTTTATGAATTTGGTCGCCCGCCCCGGCGGCGGTTGGTTTAGCGACTATTTTGGTCGTCGCAAGTCTCTTTCTTTGTTAATCACAGGGCTGGCTCTTGGTTATTTTCTGCTGTCACAAATTACGGGTGACTGGCCAATTTATCTCGCAGTATTGGCAGTCGTCTGTTGTTCGTCTTTTGTACAAGCCGGGTCGGGCGCTGTATTTGCCATTGTTCCGCTTATCAAACGCCGAATGACGGGGCAAATTGCCGGCATGACGGGTGCTTTCGGTAATGTTGGGGCGGTCACCTACCTGACTATTTACACGCTTGTTGACGCGTCTACTTTTTTTCTGATAATTGGTTGTTCCGCTTTTGCTGCATTTGGGCTGACCCAGTTGTTGACCGAGCCAAAAGGGCATATCACCGAAGTGCTGCCGGATGGTACAGTTCAGTTAATAGAAGTCAGTTAAGGTCTAGACATGACCGCCATAATACTTGACCATTTAAAACAACAACTGTTAATACAGGTGGGTCAGTACACATCCGCCGGTGCCAGGCCGCAGAACGAAGACGCGGTGGGTATTCGGGTGCCAGAGGGTTTCGCACTGGTTACCAAGGGTGCTGTGACGGTGATCGCTGATGGTGTTAGCACGGCCGAGGGTGGTCGAGAAGCCAGTGAAACAGCGGTGACGTCGTTTCTCTCTGATTACTACTCCACCCACGACAGCTGGTCCGTGCAGACCTCTGGACTTAAAGTTCTGATCGCGCTTAATCGATGGCTGTACAGCCTCGGGCAAAAATATATTCATGCTGAAGACGGTTACATCACCACCTTTAGTGCGCTGATTTTAAAATCTGCCAGCGCCTATATTTTTCATGTTGGCGATAGCCGTATTTACCGGTTGCGTGGTGACGATCTGGAACAGATTACTCGGGATCACTCCAGTCCCGCGGGAAACGGAAGGCACTACCTCAGTCGTGCGCTGGGCATCGACACCGGTTTGGATATTGATTTTCATCATTTGGATATTCAGCCAGGTGACCGATTCTTATTGACGACCGACGGCGTACACAACTGGTTAGGGTATCACCAATTACAAAAGCTGCTAAAAGAGAGCGTTGATCACGATAAAACCTGCAAGCTCATTGCCGGTGCCGCTGTTGACGCTGGGAGTGAGGATAACGTCAGCGCACAAATTGTTTGTGTGCAAAACCCGGGCAAAACAGAGCGGCGGGACGTACTAGCGCGTTTATCAAACTTGCCCTTTGTCCCTCCCCTAGAACCGGGGCAAATACTTGATGGCTGGAAAGTTATTAAGGAGTTGCATGCCTCCAGCCGCAGCGAAGTGTACCAGGTGGAAAGTGTTACAGATGGAACTGAGGCAGTGCTAAAAGCACTATCAGTAAACTATCAGGATGACCCGTTGCATTTGGAACAGTTTGTTCTCGAAGAGTGGATTGGCTTGCGAATACAGAATGCCAACGTGGCCAGGGTTATCAATCCTTCTCAGCAGCGAAAATTTTTATATTACCTTACCGAATATATTCCCGGTCCGACATTGGGGCAGTTGTTGAAAGAGCGTACCCGTCTGTCGGTGGTTGATGCGCGAAATATCATCACACAGGTCGCCTCCGGAATAAGGGCTTTTCACCGGAAAGACACGCTGCACCAAGACATCAAGCCAGACAATATTTTATATACCCATGCTGGCGTGAAAATTATCGACTTTGGTTCCGCCTATATCGCCGGTATTAACGAAATAGATACTGGGGTGGAAAGAAACCTGCAGCTGGGCACCCGCGATTATTGCGCACCGGAGTATCTTCTGGGTGATGCCCCCTCACCTCGCAGTGACCAGTTTTCCCTCGCAGTACTTTATTATAAGCTGCTGAGTGGGAAACTCCCCTATGGTAGCGCTTATCGAACGGCTCAAACACCCAAAGACCTCAGCCGATTGCGTTATACACCTTGCTATGAACACAATCCTCTGGTTCCAGTATGGATGGACCTAGCGATTCGCCGCGCCTTGAATTTTGACTCGACGCAGCGCTACCCAGCTCTTTCCGAATTTATCACTGATTTAAAGAAACCGAACAATAATTTTCAGGGTCAAGCACAGCTACATTTAAAAGATCACAATCCAGTTATTTTTTGGAAAATTATTGCCGGGGTGTTAGTTCTCTCAAACCTCATTGTGCTCGCTGCCCTGCTATTTCGCGCCTGAAAATGAGCCTGCCATCGAATAGAGCACCATTTTGGTGCTCTTAAGATATCCAATAACTATCTTTATTCTCTAAGCCTATGATTTTTAGCTAGAATTTTTAGCTGGCACGATCTTTGCTTTGGGTGTGATACACGCTGTCTCATGGGTACAACTGAATACCCCATCAGGCAATCACTAGATAGACCTGTGAACCAGGTAATTAGAGAGAGAGAGTAGATGCCAAAAGTAAACATTATTGTTGTGGGAAACGGTATGGTGGGGCACCACTATGTTGAGCAGCTTACTGCCTCGGCGGTAGACGCACATATCACCGTAATTGGCGGTGAAACCCGTCCCGCCTATGACCGCGTGCATCTCTCTGAGTACTTTGCCGGGCGCGCGCCCGAAGATCTAGCCCTCACCACCAGAGAGCACTACCGTGAAATTGGTGTTGATGCGCACTTTGGCGATATGGTGGCGCGCATAGACCGCGACAATAAAAAGGTCATCACCGAAAACGGACAAGAATATTGCTACGACAAGCTGGTATTAGCCACTGGGTCCTATCCTTTTGTGCCTCCAGTCAAAGGCAATGACCTGCCTCCCTGCGTGGTCTATCGCACAATTGATGATCTGGGCATGATTCAAGCCCAAGCGAATAACGGCAAGGTTGGGGTTGTTGTCGGTGGTGGACTACTGGGACTTGAGGCAGCCAACGCAGTGCAAAATCTTGGCCTTGAAACCCATGTTGTGGAATTTGCGCCAGGCCTTATGGGCGTGCAGTTAGATGCAGGCGGCAGCGGCATGCTACGCCGAAAAATTGAAGCACTGGGAGTAAAAGTACATACCAGCAAGGCCACTCAGGTTATCGAACAAAACAGCGACGGTGAAGGCCGCGTAGTAATGCGCTTTGCCGACGGCGGCTCTCTGGCCACAGATATGATTGTGTTCTCGGCTGGCATTCGCCCCTACGACCAACTAGCGCGCGACTGCGGGTTAACCGTTGGCGACCGCGGCGGAATTGAAATTGACTATCATTGTAAAACCAGCGACTCAGATATTTTTGCCATTGGTGAATGCGCCTTATTTGGCGGCAGAATCTATGGCTTGGTAGCACCAGGCTATCGCATGGCCGAAGCGGCAGTTAGCCAGCTGGGAAGCGACAAAGTTTCCTTCCAAGGCGCCGATATGAGCACCAAACTTAAATTGCTCGGCGTCGACGTAGGCTCGATTGGCGACGCCCACGGCAAAGCAGAAGGCTCGATCGCTTACACCTTTAGCGACGAGCGTATCGACGTCTACAAGCGCCTGATTGTCAGCACCGACGGTAAAAAATTACTTGGCGCGGTATTGGTCGGCGACTGCTCTGAATACGACACCTTACTGCAATATTTTTTAAATGGCATTGATTTGCCGGCTGATCCAGAAACCCTGATTCTGCCCACCAATGTGGGTGGTGCGCCAACGCTCGGCGCTGCGGCCCTACCTATGACTGCCACCATCTGCTCATGCCATAACGTCAGCAAAGGCGACATTGTCAACGCCATGGATGCCGGCTCTTGCTCACTGGGCGAAGTAAAATCTGCAACTGCTGCCAGCAGTGGCTGTGGTGGATGTGCGGCCTTGTTAAAGAATATTGTCGACGATGAAATGGCCGCCCGGGGTTTGGAAGTTAACAAGGCCATGTGTGAGCACTTTAACTACACTCGCCAAGAGATATTCCATATTATCAAAGTGGAAACCATCAAAAGCTTCGATGAACTACTGGAAAAATATGGCACTGGCCGCGGCTGTGATATCTGCAAACCCACCGCCGGTTCGATTCTAGCCTCATTGTGGAATGACTACGTACTGGAGGACAAACATGTAGGTCTGCAAGACACCAACGATACCTTCCTCGCCAATATGCAAAAGAACGGCACCTACTCAGTAGTACCCCGTATTGCTGGTGGCGAAATCACCCCGGACAAATTAATTGTTTTGGGTCAGGTAGCAAAAAAATACAAGCTCTACACCAAGATCACCGGAGGTCAGCGTATCGACCTATTTGGTGCTCGGGTGCAGCATCTTCCAGCCATCTGGCAAGAGCTGATCGAAGCCGGCTTTGAAACTGGCCATGCGTACGGCAAAGCACTGCGCACGGTTAAATCCTGTGTCGGCAGCACCTGGTGCAGATACGGCGTACAAGACAGTGTCGCCATGGCGCTGTATGTTGAAAATCGCTACAAAGGCCTGCGCTCGCCGCATAAATTAAAATCTGGCGTGTCTGGCTGTACTCGAGAGTGCGCCGAAGCTCAGTCTAAAGACTTTGGCATTATCGCTACCGAAAATGGTTGGAACCTATATGTGGGTGGCAATGGTGGCATGAAGCCGCGCCACGCAGAATTATTTGCCACCGATCTCGACGACGAAACCCTGATCAAATACATCGACCGCTTCCTCATGTTCTATGTGCGTACCGCCGACCGTCTGCAGCGCACCTCTGTGTGGATGGGCAATCTTGAAGGTGGTCTGGACTATCTAAAGCAGGTTGTTATTGAAGACTCGCTGGGTATCTGCGACGACCTAGAAGCGCAGATGAACGCGGTTGTAGGCAGCTACCAATGCGAATGGAAAACCACCATTGAAAATCCAGAAAAACTAAAACGCTTCCGCCAGTTTGTAAATTCTGAAGCCGAAGACAGAGATATTATCTTTGTTGAAGAACGTGGTCAGCCACGCCCGGCCACTGAGGAAGAACGCCAACAAATTTTAGCCACGCCAGCTTAGGAAATTACCCATGACCAGCACTCTAAAAGATCAGGCCGTCACCATCTGCCGCCACAGCGATTTGATTCCCAACTCCGGAATCTGCGCAGACGTCGCCGGCCAGCAAGTGGCCCTTTTTTATCTGCCCAATGAAAGCCCCTGCATTTATGCCATCGGCAACTGGGACCCAATCGGCAAAGCCAATGTACTGTCGCGCGGCATAGTCGGCGATATCGGTGGCCGCCTGATTGTTGCATCACCATTGTACAAACAGCATTTTGATTTGGTCACCGGTGAGTGCCTCGACAACAGTGATATCTCAGTACCCGTCTATGCCGTCGAGCTTGTCGCCGACCATGTGCTACTGAAACAATGAAAGTTTAGCCATGAACCCAGACCTAATTGCCAGTACTAACAGTAGTATAAAAACCACCTGCCCTTACTGCGGGGTCGGCTGTGGCGTCAGTGCAACTATTGAAAAAGATCAGCTGGTGGGCGTTACCGGCGATCAGCAGCATCCGGCAAACTTTGGAAAACTCTGCGTCAAAGGCAGTGCGCTGCATGAAACCATGGGCAACCACGGGCGGTTACTGCAACCAAGCATTGAAGGGACAATTGTCGACTGGCCAACCGCCATCACGACAGTGGCAAACAAATTGAGCAAGATTCGCGACCAATATGGTCCCGACGCCATCGCCTTTTATCTGTCTGGCCAGTTACTAACCGAAGACTACTATGTCGCCAATAAACTGGCTAAAGGGTTTATTGGCACCAGCCATGTAGACACTAATTCAAGACTCTGCATGTCGTCAGCAGTGGCCGGCTACAAACGCGCTTTTGGTGCCGATGCCGTGCCCTGTAACTACGAAGACCTCGAACAATGTGACCTGCTGGTACTCACCGGATCTAATGCAGCCTGGACTCATCCAGTTCTATACCGCAGAATTTCCGACGCCAAAGCCAATAATCCCGCCATGCGCGTGGTGGTTATCGACCCGCGTCGCACCGCTACCTGTGATCTGGCCGACCTGCATCTGGCCATTGCCCCCGGCGCAGACGCCTTTGTATTTAGCGGCCTACTTGCCTATCTGGAACAGAGCGGCAATCTCAATCAGGATTACATTGCACAGCATACCCAAGGCTTTGAAGCAGCAATGGCCGAAGCCAAGGCATTAGCCTCCACTGAGCTTGCCCAAAAGATTGCTGTTAGCGCACAGGACTTACAGACCTTTTATCAGTGGTTTGCCGAGACTGAAAAAACCATTAGTTTCTATTCCATGGGTATTAATCAGTCCGCCACAGGCACCGACAAATGTAATGCCATCATTAACTGCCACTTGGCGACAGGTCGCATCGGCAAAGTCGGTATGGGGCCGTTCTCAATTACCGGCCAACCCAACGCCATGGGCGGTCGTGAAGTGGGTGGTCTGGCCAATATGTTGGCCGCCCATATGGATTACAGCCCAGAAAATATCGCCACTGTTAGTGAGTTCTGGAATACCGACAGCCTCAGCCAAAAGCCCGGGCTAAAAGCCGTTGATCTATTTGATGCCGTTGCAGACGGCAGTATTAAGGCCATCTGGATTATGGGCACCAACCCAGTGGTTAGCATGCCCAATGCAGATCGTGTAAGAGCCGCTCTGCAAAATTGCGACACGGTAATCGTCTCTGACTGTATTGCCGAGACCGACACCACGGCCACCGCCAATATACTGTTGCCTGCCAGTGGTTGGGGCGAGAAGTCCGGCACGGTTACTAATTCCGAGCGCCGTATTTCCCGTCAGCGTGCACTGATTAACCCAGCAGGCCAAGCCAAGTCAGACTGGTGGATAATGTCGCAGGTTGCACAAGCCATGGGCTTTAATGATGCCTTTGCCTACAACACGCCCAGAGAGGTGTTTATTGAACATGCCCAACTCAGTCAATTTAAAAACACCGGTAGCAGGCTGTTTAATATAGAAGGTCTACGTGATTTATCCGAGCAGCAATACGACCAACTAGAGCCTATTCAATGGCCAGTTACGGCACTCAAGCCTAAAGGTACTGCTCGACTGTTTGAAGACGGCCTATTTAATACGCCAAGCAGAAAAGCCAATTTTGTTGCCATTAGTCCACAACTGCCTCAAGGCGGGGCACGCAGTGATAACTACCCCCTGACATTAAACACCGGGCGCATTCGTGACCAATGGCATACGATGACCCGCACCGCGCGGACCAGCACATTGCTTAGTCATATAGACCAACCCTTTGTCGCGCTGCACCCAGATACAGCCGCCGCCACTGGATTGATCGACGGCGATCTTGCCCAGGTCTCTACCAAAGGCGGTAGCATTAACCTTGTCGCTGTTGTGGATAAAGGCATCGGAAAGAATCAACTTTTTGTGCCCATTCATTGGAATGACCAGTACGCCAGCAGCGCCAGAGTGGGTGCCCTAGTGGCGCCTATAACCGATGCCGTTTCCGGTCAGCCAGAGTCTAAATACAGCCGCGCAGCCCTGGTAAAAATAGACGCACCCGTCTGGGCCACTGTGGTGAGCCGAAGCAAACTCGACTGTGCACAATTTATAAATTGGACCGCCGCGCCCCTCGCCGACGGGCAGGGTTTTGTCTATCAGGTAGCCGTTGAAACCAACGTTAACTGGCAAGATTTTATCGCCGCCAAACGCCTGGCCGACCAGGGTCCAGCGCAGGCCTACGAACATTTTGCCGATCGCAGTAATTCGGACCAGCGCCTCATTTGCTTTAGCCACCAACGCATTGAGCTGGCGATCTTTAGCCATCAAGACAAGAATGCACTGCCCGACAACCTATGGATAAGCGGGCTACTGTCACAGCCCGTCGCCGAGACTTACTGGCCGCTGTTATCGAGCACCGCAACTGCGGGTGGCAAATTAATTTGCTCGTGCTTCAAAGTCAGCGAACGAGCCATTCTTGCCGCCATCGCCGACGGCGCAGACTCTGCCGCAACATTGGGCCAACAACTTAAATGCGGCACTAACTGTGGCTCCTGTATTCCTGAGTTGAATAGCCTACTAACTATTGCGTTAACTTCCTCACTCGATAGCGCCGCACCGTCGGCACAACTGGACCTCTTATGAACAGTAAAATTGTTAATCTATTTGCCAATAAGCCAGAGATTGGAGAATTCACCGTCCAACCCACCATCGGCGAAGTTTATCTGGTGGGTGCAGGACCGGGCGACCCCGAACTGATTACGGTAAAAGCCCAACGTCTGTTAAAAGAAGCCGATGCCATTGTCTACGACCGCCTGGCCAATCCCGCACTGCTCGACTATGCGCGTGACAATTGCGACCTGATTTATGTGGGTAAAAAGAAAGATCAGCACAGCCTACCCCAAGATGAGATTTGCGAACTGCTGGCTATACTGGCTCGCTGCGGCAAAAATGTGGTACGCCTAAAAGGTGGTGATCCGTTTATTTTCGGCCGCGGTGGTGAAGAAGTCGAGCATCTCAACAAGCAGGGTATCTACTGTCATATTGTGCCCGGCATCACCGCGGCCATTGGCTGTGCCGCCGCCACCCAAATCCCCCTAACTCACCGTGATCACGCCCATGCAGTTACCTTTATTACAGGCCATCGCCAGGAGGGAACGTTATATATCAACTGGGATCTGGCACTGCAGAAAAACAGCACCGTGGTGTTTTATATGGGACTGTCCAACCTGCGTGAAATTACCTCTAACCTATTAGAGCGTGGCTGTGCAGCCGAGACGCCCTTTGCTGTAGTGGCTCAGGGAACCGTTGACGAACAGCAAGTGTTACTAGGCAACGTTAGCGATATCGCCGATAAATTAGAGCAGCATCCACTACCCTCTCCAGCCTTATTAATTATGGGGGATGTGGTTAAAGCCAATGGCTATGCTCAGCAGCTTGCGGATCTTGCGACCCAGGCAGCACCCGCTAAAATGGCGATACTAGACGCTATTTGACTGCAGTAATACCAAGGCAACTTCTGTATCGTTAGATATACAAACAGATGATAGTGAAAATACCCGGCAATCACATTGGCCCTACAGCCAGCTTATCAGCCCCATAAATGAGGCCATAAAATAAGGCGCTAAATTATAGTATCTAAAACCAAAAATCCCTCGCACTTACGTACGAGGGATTTTGTTTTTTGGTGGAGCTTATGGTTAAAAATTGGAACCAACTGCCAATCGAAACCATACGTGAGGTTCAAAGTGGCGACCTATATTATTATTGAGAATAACTTAAGTTTATCTTTCTTCATGACTTTAGGAATAATCATTACGCTCATTAATATCACTAGTGGTGTACTCAACAAACTCCCAATCATTACCTTCTTGGTCATAGAAGTACAATCTCTTCCTAGCAGGGTGATCATAGATCTTCAGGTTAGGTTCAAAACCAGCTCTGCGCATACGTTTCTCTAAAGCTTCAACATCATCTACTTCCCAACCTAGATGATTAAGTCCAGTATTATTACCGTAAAGTTTTCGCTTTAACTTGGAAGAGACGGTTTGAATTGCAATGTAGTAGTTATCGTTACCAACATGTCTCCAGGGTCGCCCATGACTATCCAATCCTTCACCTCGGACCCAAAAGTCGGGAAATGCAATGATGATGAATCGGGTCATCTCCTCTGTATTCACAACAGAAATATTGGCGTGTTCAAGTCTAATCATTTGATTTACCTTGAATAATTGTTGTACACGCAAGCATACAAATAACACAAACCCTCATAATCTATTGATTATAAAGGTTTGTGTGCAAAATGGAGCGGGAAACCGGGTTCGAACCGGCGACCTGTACCTTGGCAAGGTACCGCTCTACCAACTGAGCTATTCCCGCAGAAGCCAAGAATCTGGCAATGTATAAAAATGGCGTCCCGTAGGGGAGTCGAACCCCTGTTACCGCCGTGAAAGGGCGGTGTCCTAGGCCTCTAGACGAACGGGACGTGATTGGCTAGGAGGCGCGCATGATAAGTAGCCACAAGAAAAGTGTCAAGCATAACTAGTCTTAATTTAAAGCCTTTTTACTTTTTGCTATTTCTAGGTCTAAATGATCAATAAATTTTCTAATAATAACCATGTTTGAACCAAGATCTCTGCGTTGAGCGCGGGACGATGATCGAACATCTATCAAGCTACCACCTTCTCCTTTAGGTAGAATTCTTATAACAAGGTCAGTCACCTGCTTCTCTGCTACTATATTCGCCGAGGCTTCAATAGTAAGACCATTAGCGCCAGTATTAGTTCTAGGCCAACCCAGCATGACTAGGGCTCGCTTGACGAGCCTGGAGGTCATTTTAGGTTCCATGTCTAGAACAATAGAGTCGATACCAGGCGCTTTAAGAACTTTATCCGGAACATTCAAAAACCTCCATAATGGGTGAACTTCCTTAAAATGTAGACGATCATGCTTTGATCTCGAAAACTGAGGAATTGATCCAACGTCAGTACTGTAATCATTAGCGGCTATAAAGTTGATATTTAACCAACCATACTGCTTATCAAACCAAATTATAGGAATGCAAAATATTATTAGAGCTAGAATAATATCAAGCTTCAAATGAGCTGATTTACGAAAGTGTATAAGAACTAGCGGAATACCCAAAATAATAAGTATTAACCCCAGTAAATGGAAAAAAATAACAACGTACGCGAGTGGGAAGCCCCCAGGGTTAAAAATAAACTTAGCAGCAATAAAACTTAAACAATACCCGGCGATCGTCAACACTGCCAGACGATCAAAAACTTTAGTGGCTTTAGTTAACATAAGCTCAGCTCCCATTACTCCGACTATATTGGTTTATCACCTCAAATTGATCTAGGCGAATAATAAACTTTTTGTTCAGGCTAGGTTTATGTAATATTGAATAAAGTAGAGTACACAGAAGTAATAAAATAGACAATGCGAAAAAGACAATTTTACTTCATAGCGACCGCCATAAAGACGAAAACAATTACAACTAAACAGCCTCATTACTAAAAGGAGCCAACATATATCCAATTGATCCACCAATAGATTGATTTATTGCGTACAATGCGCCACCACTCATGAACCGTCTCAAGGGACAATGATGGACAAAACACTGCAGTCTGAGAAGCTTAAAAATGTGAATTACGAAATCCGGGGCCCGGTACTGGATTATGCAAACTTACTGGAAGAAGAAGGTCAGCAAGTTTTAAAACTTAACATAGGCAATCCAGGGGCCTTTGGCTTTGACGCCCCTGACGAAATTATGCGTGATGTTATTCACAATCTCCGTGAAGCCCAGGGCTATTCTCATAGCAAAGGACTCTTTTCAGCCAGAAAAGCCGTTATGCAACGGTACCAGCTGCAAGGTGTGGAGAATATCGATGTGGGCGATATCATCATGGGTAACGGTGTCAGTGAATTGATCGTGATGTCTATGCAGGGACTGCTCAATCAAGGAGAAGAAGTGCTAATACCCTCCCCTGATTACCCTTTATGGACAGCGGCGGTATCCATCTCAGGTGGTTCAGCGATTCATTATGCCTGCGACGAGTCAAATGACTGGCAACCAGACATCGCAGATATAGAAAGTAAAATAACTGAACGGACTCGTGGTTTAGTTATCATTAACCCCAACAATCCAACCGGAGCAGTGTACTCAAGAGAGACGCTTATCGAGCTTGTAAATATCGCTGAGAGAAATAATCTAGTGATATTTGCTGATGAAATTTATGATCGCATTCTTTACGATAATGCTGTGCATCATCCTCTTTCACTAATGGTTAAAAATACGCTTTGCTTAACTTTCAACGGCCTGTCAAAGACCTATCGTTTAGCGGGCTTTAGGTCGGGCTGGATGCTCATCAGTGGAAGAAAGGATACCGCTGAAAGTTATATCGAAGGTTTGGAAATGTTAGCCTCTATGCGCCTATGCGCTAATGTACCAGCAATGCTTGCCGTGCAAACAGCACTGGGCGGCCGCCAGAGTATTCAGGATTTGATACTACCGGGAGGGCGACTTTTGGCTCAACGAAACTTGTGTTACGAGTTACTCACCAAGATTCCTGGAATTACCTGCGTAAAACCGCGATCCGCTATGTATCTATTTTTTAAGCTAGATCCGAGCATATATCCTGTGGATGATGATGAAAGTTTTGTTCTTGAACTGTTAAAGCAACAGCACTTACTTTTAGTACAGGGCTCTGCCTTTGCCTGTAAAGACTCTCAGCACTTCCGTATTGTATTTTTACCGGACCAAAATGTATTAATTAAGGCTATTGATCGATTGGACACTTTTCTGAAAAACATTCGCCACGACAAACAGACGCTTGGGGGTGGTTCTGGTACTCGACAACCCACTGCGGTTTAGGGTTTAGGGTCAGCTAACTGAAAACCCAGAATATCTAACTCTTTTTCCAATCTTGGGTTACTAGGCCACTGTGTCAAATCAACACATGTCCCTGAGTATTCCCGCCTGAGTGGGTAATTTGTCCTCAAATCATCGAACGCATTCCTCTGCCTTATAGAACCCTCCTGAAGGCCCGAGAAAGCAGTGCGCATAGCTAAATCATCCCGCTGAGGATCATAGCTGCTTAAAATAGCATCTGAGATGGACTGTATTATCTCCTCAGACTCCAATTCAATTAGTGGGAGGCTGATCTCAGTCGCATCACGATGAGTTGCGCCTACCCAACTGAGAAATGCCTCATACACCATAGAGGTTCCATTATTCTTACCCTCAACGGTATTACCTGCTATGTGAGGAGTTCCTATAGAGACCTGTTCTAGCAACTCTAAGCAAACCTCAGGCTCAGATTCCCAAACATCAAGGGCGGTTTTAATTGAACCGCCGGACCTCAAATAGTCCAAAAGAGCCTTATTATTAACTACCTCCCCTCGCCCAGCATTCAGCAATAGGCTTCCAGGTTTTAATCTTGATAGCTCATCAGGCCCAATAAGATGAAAAGTAGGATATTTTCCATGATGAGTCAGGGGGGTGTGAACGCAGATAATATCTGATGCTAGCACCTCATCAAAGCCGCACAAATCGAAACAACTATCTGGAGTCAAAAAGGGGTCATATGCCCTGCAGCTAACATTTAGATCCTTTAGAGCTCCAAATAATCGACTACCTACATTACCACAACCAATAATTCCCACACGTTTTTCTCGCCAATTGGGTACTAAGCGAGACATAACCGAAAGATCATACTGAACCACAGCATTCGCATTGCAGCCAGGCGCAAAAGCAAAGTGTATGCCTGATTGCGACAGAAAGCTTGTGTCGATATGGTCAATACCAATAGTTGCGGAACCGACGAACCGCACGGATGAATTCTCAAGCAAATCGCAACTGACCCTAGTTACCGATCTGACCAAAAGTACATCCGCGTCAATTAGATCTGAAGAAGTAATCTCACGACCAGATTTAAGATGTACGTCACCGTATGGGCTGAATAATGTCTCTACAAGAGGCATATTTTGATCAGCTACGATTTTTAAACGACCCTCACTGACCATCTAATTAATTCCCATCCCTGAGCCTAATTGGCGCTTCTTTAGATCAGCCAAACGACTGCTAAACGCGCTACCAAAGCCCATTTCCTCAGCAAATAATTCAAAGGCCTGTTCCTGCACACCTCGCCATTTGATCTGCTCAACATCCGGCATATCTTTAATGTCAGTTTCGATTGTCGCAAGCCGTTTGGATAACATTAACTGATCCTGATTTCCAACAAAGCGATCTGCTAGCTTCCTTGCTCCCCTTATAGGCAGACCCTCAAGTTGGTCTAAGTGCTCAAGAATAGACTCAATATCAGAGAAGTGGCTCAATAATTGTTTTGCAGTTTTGTCACCAATTCCTGGAATACCTGCAATGTTATCACTGGCATCGCCAACCAAAGCGAGATAGTCAGCCATTTGATGGCAACCCAACTCGAGCTTACTCTCTAGCTCTTTTTTAGCTTGGGGTTGAGACCGGCCAAAGTCCCAATAAAGCTCCTTACTGCCAATCAATTGCATAAGATCTTTGTCTCTGGAGACGATAATCGGCTGTATATCCGCATTGCCTGCTGTTTTAGCCATTGAACCAATTAGATCATCCGCCTCATAGGTGTTGGAAGCAATTTCTGTTACGCCCAATACCCTGCATACCTGCCGACAGGCATTTAACTGGAATGCTAGAGCTTCGTCAGGCAACTCACGGTTTGCTTTATAGTCCGGTGCCAACTGGTGTCTAAAACCAGTTTCAAGACTCTCATCGAAAGCGCACAGTATGTGGGTGGGATTCTTTTGTCGCAAAATATCGAGCATGAAACTGGTAAAACCATAAACGGCATTTGTCGGCATATTTAGGTCAGCTGAGTGCCAATTGTCAGGCAACGTGAAATAGCTACGGAAGATGTATATAGAAGAATCTACTAAAAAAGCTTGCATCACTGATCTCTAAGCCGTGCTAGTTGACTGATAATGGGAGTGACACTTTCCGTTCATGCCAAAATATTTACAGAGAGCATTTAAAAACTGTAAACCCCTAGATGGTAGCTGATCATTAGCGCACCACTGCTGAGCTTGATCTGCAACGGCTACGCTAAACAAACCACTAGAAGGCGACTCAACACTCCGGCTTAAGTTATCAGTACTTAGACGAAATACTTGGCCACAGGCAACACTGAACATCCATTCTAAAGCTTGCGGTTTGATTTCCGATTGCTCAAATAACTCTTGCTGTTCGGCACTGCGACCATCAGGAGCATACCAATAACCGTAGTCTTGCATGTTAAGACGCTTTTCCCCCGCGATACACCAGTGCGCTATTTCATGGAGTGCGCTAGATAGATAATCTGCCCGATAAATTATTTTAGCTGGCACATTATCGCTAGTTTTTGGAAGATACAGCGGTTCGCTTCCTCCACCAACTAATATCGTCGAATATTTTGCTTCGAATTCATCAGCAAATATTGCCCTGATGATAGTTAATTTTTCAGATTCAATAGACACGGTGATATTTGACTTTCAATCGATTGTTCAAGTGTATTGCACTAGCGCACAAGTGAAGTGTACAGGACTAAAGTGTAATGCTAAATAGCCCAAGTGAAACCATATGCCTTAGGGAATATTCGAAAATAGTATAGAGATAAACCACAAAGCATTGTGCTTTTGTTATTTGTAGAGTACCGTATGTAGTGTTAGGTATTTATGTGACTGCTGCTATAAGGAGATATATTTATGCCCAAATTGGTGCTTGAACACTCCAATAACAATGTAATCGACATCTTCACCCGCAAGCCTCTCTCTGATCTCTCTAACAATCGTATAATCCGCCTCGCAGCCGAACTTGACGGCCTCGAAATTCTTTATAGTAATTCAGAAAATCCAGATAAATTATTCTCTGTAAAGGTTTTGGCGTGGGGGCTAAAAGTTAGTGGCGAAGTAGTCGGCCTAGTTCCATGGCTGGATAAACTTGTGGCGTGCGATGAAATCAATGATCCATTGAATGGGCAGTGGCAGGGTTATTATGACCAAGGAGTAGACCAGCTTTTTTTTAACGCTCCACTTCACAAGGTCGTCGAACTCGAGACTGCTGCAGATTATTATGATTATCAATGTGACTCTGATGAAGAAATCATCCAAGAGATTCCTGATAGCATCGGCACCCATGCAGTTCTATCGGAGGATAGCTTTCATAGCATTACATTGAAAGAAGTTGTTAGCTGGCAGCTTTTAAGCAATGGCGAAATAAATGCGATGATCATTAATGAAGATAAGATCGAAAGTACTCCCGTACTTCCTGGTGATAGCTGTCTATACCCTGCAGAAAGCTGCGACTCTTTTCGTTATTTCTTCCAGCACAACATCGCCAACAAAATCAAGAGTCAAGATCCCGACGCAATGGCTGCAATTTCCATGCTTGACGATGGTTAGCGTTCAAAAGAATCAGTTTGGATTGCCGTAGTTCATTAGTCGTTCATACCGCTTAGACAGTAATTCATCCACTGTGACTGCTTGGAGTTCATCCAGTTGAGTGATTAGATGATCTCGCAAATTGGAGCTCATGGCTTCAATATCACGATGAGCACCGCCCATAGGCTCAGGAATAGTTTTATCAACAATATTAAGCTTTTCTAAGTTCTCTGAGGTAACGCCCATAGCTTCGGCCGCCGCAGATGCTTTTTCGCTACTCTTCCATAAGATATTGGCACAGCCTTCCGGTGATATCACCGTGTAAGTACTGTACTGCAACATATTTACCCTGTCTCCAACACCAATACCCAAAGCACCACCGGAGCTTCCTTCACCGATCACCGTACAGATAATTGGCGTTCTCAGCCGTGACATAACTGCTAAATTACGAGCAATTGATTCAGAGATATTACGCTCTTCAGAATCAATACCGGGATAGGCCCCCGGAGTGTCGATTAATGTCAGAATAGGTAGTTTGAAGCGCTCGGCGGTTTCCATTAGACGCAACGCCTTGCGATACCCCTCTGCCTTAGGCATACCGAAGTTCCGCATCACTTTTTCAGTAACACCCCTACCCTTTTCTTGCCCAATAACCATAACAGGCTTGTCAGCTAGTCTAGCGATACCACCGACAATTGCATTGTCATCACCAAAGTGGCGGTCACCATGCATCTCTTCCCAGTCGGTAAAAATACGCTGGATATAATCGAGGGAATAGGGTCGGTGGGGATGTCTAGCTACCTGAACAACCTGCCATGGTGTTAGCTTGGCGTATATATTTTCAGTCAACTTCCGAGATTTGACGCGAAGTTTGGTGACTTCTTCAGAAATATTGAGCTCGTTATCATTACCAACTAACTGGAGTTCTTCAATCTTTGCTTCAAGTTCAGCAATTGGCTGTTCAAAGGACAAATAATCTAGGTTCATCTTAATTAAATTCTCTGTTTAGATCGCCAAGGAGATAAAAGTGGGCAGTTTAACATCTCTAAAATCTTTGGCTAGCATTGGTTTAATCATAGCGCATGATCACACTATTTTGACCAAATTGTTCTCGGAGCCTAGCAATTAACTCATCCTGTGGTTGGATTTTCCAATCATTGCCTAAATAAAGAGTTCCACGAGCGTGGTCCTGATGATAATCGACTGAAATCTTGCAATTACCATCCCTGTATCCACTTAAAGTAGAGTGGACTTTCTCTGCCCAATCAACGCTGTCGGCGGGTATTGTAAGCTCAAGACATCGTAACTTGCTACATCTAGCCTCATAGATCGATTGTATTGAATCAGCGACCATTTTTAACCCACCTGTAAAGCTATCTTCAGAGATAGCACCTTTAACGACTAAAAGGGCGTCCTTTGACAAAATTTCCCGATAAGCATTATATTTATCGGCCCAAACCGATAACTCTATTCGCCCACTTTTATCATCTAGCGTTAAGAAGGCAAAACTATCACCTCGTTTGTTCTTCATAACACGCATACCGACAACCATCCCAGACACTATAGCCCCATCCTTGCCTGGGCGAAGGTCAACGATCCTACTAGGCACCATTTCCTTTAATTCGCTCTCATACTCATCGATGGGATGACCCGTCAAATAAAGCCCTAGAGTCTCTTTTTCTCCATTTAAGCGTTCCTTATCAGTAAGAGTACGAATTGCTGCATATGCGTTGTAATTGATCTCTGAGGCGCTCTCAACGACGGACTCTCCAAATAAATCGCCCATTCCGCTAACTTTATTTCGCACATGTTGTTCAGCAAGCTTCACCGCCTCATCCATGCACGCCAACATAACTGAACGCTTGTAACCAATCTCACCATCAGGACCAATTTCATCAAAGGCTCCGCTACGAATCATCGCTTCAAGAGCACGTTTGTTCACCTTACGACTATCGACCCGAGCACAGAAATCGAATAAGTCCTTAAATTTACCGCCGTTTAAACGAGATTCAATGATTGCTCCTACTGGACCTTCCCCTAATCCTTTAATAGCCCCTAAACCGTAGATCACCCCACCTCTTTCATCAACGCTAAACTGAAATTGCCCTTTGTTAACATCGGGTGGCAATAAATCCAAATCCATTGCTCTACACTCATCAATAAACGTCACTACTTTATCTGTTTTGTCCATATCTGAGGATATGGTTGCAGCCATAAACTCTGCTGGATAATGAGTTTTAAGCCAACCTGTCTGATAGGCGACCAAAGCATATGCAGCGGAGTGGGATTTATTAAAGCCATATCCAGCAAACTTTTCCATCAAGTCAAAAATATTAGAGGCGAGGTTTTCTGCAAACCCTTTCCCTACAGCTCCCTGAACAAACAAATCCCGCTGTTTCGCCATTTCAGCGGCATTCTTTTTACCCATAGCGCGGCGGAGCAAATCGGCTCCCCCCAGCGTGTACCCACCCATCTCCTGCGCGATCTGCATTACTTGTTCTTGATATAGGATAACCCCGTAAGTGGGCTCCAGAGATGCTTTAAGGCACTCGTGTTGGTATTGTGGATGAGGATAACTAACTTCTGCCCGCCCTTTTTTCCGATTAATAAAGTCATCTACCATTCCCGACTGAAGCGGGCCGGGCCGGAATAAGGCCACCAGCGCAACAATGTCCTCAAAGCGATCAGGACCTAACTTACGGATTAATTCCTTCATCCCGCGAGACTCTAATTGAAATACCGCTGTAGTTTCAGCCCGTTGCATTAGCCCATAGGTATCTGCATCATCAAGTGGGATTTTCTCAAGTAACAACAAGTCCTCGCCATTATCTTCACGGGTTTTGTTGATCATCTTCATAGCCCAATCAATAATTGTTAATGTCCTCAAACCTAGAAAATCGAACTTAACCAAACCGGCATCTTCAACGTCATTCTTATCAAACTGAGTGACGACACCAGCACCGCTCTCATCACAATAAATGGGCGCAAAATCGGTTATTTGTGTTGGCGCTATGACTACCCCACCCGCGTGCTTGCCGCAGTTTCTCGAGACCCCTTCTAGCTGAAGAGCCATAGACCATATCTCAGAGGCCTCCTCATCTGCTTTGAGAAAATTACTTAGGTCCTCTTCTTGATCAACTGCTTTGTCAAGAGTCATACCTACTTCAAATGGTATTAACTTGGATAATTTGTCAGCCAAACCATAGGACTTACCCTGAACCCGTGCCACATCTCTAACAACAGCCTTAGCCGCCATGGTTCCAAAAGTGACAATCTGTGAAACTGCATCGCGTCCATATTGTTCTGCCACATATGCGATAACCCGGTCTCTACCCTCCATACAGAAATCAATATCAAAATCTGGCATAGACACACGTTCAGGGTTGAGGAACCGCTCGAATAGCAGATCATATTCAATAGGGTCTAGGTCAGTTATTTTTAAAGCATAAGCCACGAGTGACCCTGCTCCAGATCCGCGACCCGGGCCAACAGGAATATCATTATTTTTAGCCCAACGTATAAAGTCCATAACAATCAGAAAGTACCCGGGAAATCCCATCTCGATGATAATCTCTAATTCAAAATTCAAACGATCTTGGTAAACTTTTTGCCTTACATCAAAGTCTGGTGCTGACGGATCAAACAAGCTGGTCAAACGCTCTGACAATCCGGACCTAGACTCTTCAATGAAAAACTCACTCATTGTCATTCCATCTGGAATTGGATAATC
>Ga0066379_10000053_pt1 | contig 28188 bp, 20 predicted proteins | sample Knorr_S23_td_250_FD_70951 | JGI IMG/M metagenome (GOLD analysis project Ga0066379, IMG submission 70951) | Marine microbial communities from Southern Atlantic Ocean transect - Knorr_S23_td_250_ad_251m_LV_A | ecosystem: Environmental > Aquatic > Marine > Oceanic | place: Southern Atlantic ocean...
CCCTTGCCAAAGGCATCTTCAGTCACCCTGCCATCGACCAATCTATCCTGCAATGTTCGGCGAATAGCCTCTGGCTGCTCAAAGATCTCTTTTTGCATATAGTGCTTGTAGCCCGCCTTGCCGCCAGCATCTGCCGTGATATCAGATTCTTCTATCGAACGCCTTACTGGCTCACCAGTTGCATCAATAATATTGACCGCTTCTTTGGTTATCTGCGCAACATCACCTTCTTCTAGCACCGCAAATCGACGGGTAACTGGCAGAAGCGCCAACTGATCGGAGGCCACAAAGTGTTCGCCTAAACCATAACCTATGACTAGGGGGCTACCTGAACGGGCAACCACTAATTCACTCGGGGATTCGCTATCGCTAACCACCATGCCGTAGGCACCCACTAGTTTCTGTGTTGCGGCAAAAACGGTTGACCTTAGATCTGGGTAATCCGCTGATAGTTTATGAATTAGATGTACAATCACTTCTGTATCTGTATCTGAGCTAAACACATAGCCATCAGCAGTTAATGAATCCCTTAGCTCTTGGTGGTTTTCAATAATGCCATTATGTACCACCGAAAAACGGTTACCGGACTGATGAGGATGGGCGTTACGCTCTGAAGGCACACCATGGGTGGCCCAACGGGTATGGGCAATACCTGTGGTGCCTGTGGGCGACTGAGCTTTGACTGCCTGAACAAGAGATTCTACTTTGCCTTCACGCTTGATACAGCTGATAGCGCCGCTTGCATCAAGCAGGGCAACCCCCGCCGAATCATAGCCGCGATACTCTAGGCGTTTTAGGCCTTCAATTAAAATTTCTGTAATCGGTCGCTCTGCAACCGCACCTACAATTCCGCACATAGTTATTGGCTTCTTTTGTTTGATTGTTCTATTTGATTGTTCTATTTGATTGTTCTATTTGATTGTTTTACACGTTGCTTTATCAGACTGATTGTACCGAATTTGGTTCAACTCTGAGGGTCTAAATTGATTTTAGTTGATCAAAATCAGTTGCCTGTAATCTCGGTCCAAAGCGCTCGACAACCATTGCCGCTGCCTTATTGGCCAACTTTGCCGCCCATTGATAATCTTTACCTGAAGTAATTGCATAGAGAAAAGCGCCGGCAAACATATCACCTGCACCATTGGTATCTATGGCTTTGGCGTTTACTGCAGGTATTTTAAAAAAATCATGCCCGTCAAAAATCAGCGCACCATTGGCACCGTCTGTAATGGCAAAGGTTTTTGCATAGCGCTTTAAACTGTCAGCTGCATTATCAAGATTATCTGTATTAGTAAAAGCAAGGGCTTCGTCTTTATTACAAAAAATTAGCTCTATGCCCTCGCCTATAATGACACGCAAATTGTCAGAAAATAACTGCGCTACAAAGGGATCGGATAAACTGAGCGCTACTTTTACACCATGCTGTTTGGCTTTTTCTACAGCTGATTTGATAACGGCTGTTCGCGCTTCATCGGTTTGCAAATAACCTTCTATATAAAACCATTCAGAATTTACTAGGGCATTATGATCAATCTCAGAATCTGAGAATGCATCACTAACCCCTAAATAGGTGCTCATGGTGCGCTCTGCATCATCGGTGACCATCACTAGGCATTTCCCAGTAACCCTTGAATCGGCTTTTGCCGAATAAAATTGCACATTAGCCCGGGCAAGATCAGCCGCAAACAATATGCCATCCTCATCATTCGCCACCTTGCCGCCAAAGCAACCTTTGGCCCCTAGCTGAGCAGCGGCAACCACTGAATTACAGGCTGAACCACCACTGTGACGAGACAACTTTGACCCATCACTATTTAAGGCACCTAGTAACTCGGCTTGACGCGACTGATCAACCAGCGTCATTACACCCTTATCAATAGAATGATTCTTTAAAAATGCATCGCTTACCGATACTTCGGTATCAACCAACGCGGCGCCAACGGCATAAATTTGTTGAGTTGTCATAATTATTCTTACTTTAATTTATAGGCATCTAAAAGCTTTCGATTTCAGATTTTAGCTGCTGTATTTCTTGCCTTAATTGCTGATACTCAGTTTCTTTGCGAGCTAAAAATCGCCGTGTGATCCTGGTCTTTTCAACCATTCCTGTTGGGGTTAGCAGGTATATATAGCCCATTTTATTATCTGAACGCCTAAAGTTATCCAACTTAACCCAACCCACTTTAATCAGTGAGTTTATTAAGTAATGAGCCTTACCCAAGCTGACGCCCAACTCTTTGGCAAGCTGGCGCTGAGAAATATTAGGATTTTTTTCGAGCCACTTAAGCACTTTATACTCAAGCTCTTGGTTGGACATAGAGTAATTAGAGATTAGCTATCACAGTTAAATGAAAAATAGTTGAACAGGCTACCGCAGGGCGAGTACTGTTGCCCCCTGCTTTTATTTTTTAGGCACTTACCAAGCCTAGTATTTCTGGTATGTTCATATTTTGAACAATAAAATTATTATAGACACAATTATTACAAAAAAGTATATTTTTGTAACTAGCACTTAAGTATTAGTTTATACATATATTTAACACGCAAAAGGACAAAAAATCCGCTTGAAAGGATACTTTAATGATCAACTGCTGTCTGAGGGCGGCTTAGATACAGATATACCAGTAAATAGACAGCTACCTGTGCGCAAAAAACCCACCCCCAAGCACTATCCGTGGGGGATAATAACTCCCAGTGGTAGCCAATAAAGGCCACGCCAGTACTAGCGCCGGCAATTAGCAGTCCAGTCAGGGAATTAGCGGCAACCCGAGACTTGGCATTCACCTTTAATCGCTCATGAATATAATTATGCAGATGACAATTATCAGGCTTAAACATTGAACGTCCGGCTATCTTTCGCCGCAGCATTGAAATAATAACTTCCAGACAGGGGTAACACATCATAACCGCAGCAAACTCAATACCAATATAGCCAGCGTCAACAGCATAAAAACCAGCTAGCACTAGAACAGCACCCAAACCATAGGCGCCCGCATCACCCAAAAATAAGCGACCAGAAATGACATTAAATAACAGAAAAACACCCGTAACAACACTGAGTACTTCCCAGACCAAGGCGCCAATAATGGCGTTATAAATAACCGAAGCAATAAATACAATCCCCGGCACTAGACCATTGGCACCATCGGCCATATTTATTGCATTAATAAAACCAACACTAAAAATGACTGCAATTGCCCAGCCTAAAATAGGCTGAGACATAATAAAATCAATAACCGCATAACCGGTTTTATTGGGAATAACCTCAGGCCAAATCACAAAGGTGAGACCAAAAAACAACGCTAACACGGCTAGTCGCAGTTGCGGTGAAAGAAGGTCATTATCAACATCCTCTACCAATCCAAGCGCACTACTGGCCAAAAAAGCCATCCCAGCCCAGGGGTGAGCAACAAGAGGGCTCGCATTAGTAAATTGATGACCCTCAAAAAAATTAAAAATAAGAAAACATAAACATATACCGATGATGACCGCCCCACCTAAACGAGAGGCATTAACCTGAGAAATACCATGCTTTTCTTGATTGTCTTTTGCATAGCGCTGGCGGGTAACCCACTGCATAACCAGCATTCCTAGCAAGCCGGCAACCCCAAACAAAAAGGTTGCTAGTAGCATCATTAAAAAAAGCTGGCCCAGCTCTTTATCTGATAGCACTAAGTTCAAAATAAAACTCCCATTAAGAATCATTTACACTCGAATTACCATTAAACCAATAATGCCTACACAATACCAAGCATATTGACAGCATACCGCCCAAAAGCGTCGCAAGAATAACTATTAACGCTCGCTTGGGCTGAGAATTTTCTTCAGGCACCATGGCCTCACTCACTGTTGTAAAGGCATAGTCTGGGCTTGCCTCTACTAACATTTTACTTTTAACCTGTTCTTCAATAAGAGTAAAAAATATTTCCCGCATCTCTGCAACTGAGGTGGTAGCTATCTGTTCTTGTAAATACCTAATATTTTTTTCTATTCGCGCTAATTTTCTCTGTTGTAAATACAGATTAATTGCCAATATATAGTTTTCAACCCATTGCTTGGCCAAATAAGGGGAAAAATACTCAATACTCACTGACACCAACCCTGTTTTTTTATCCTCAGAGACTACTAACATATCTAAAAAAACCTCGTAGACCTCCCATAGGCTTGGAACTAACTCTCTTCCAGCGGGCGGGGTTCGAGTCCACTGCCTGCTGTTGGTGTCAAAAATATTTTCATCAATAAGCAAACGTTTTGTATCGCTATCCCAGCTTTTTGCCGCCATAATCTCTATCGTTATTCCCGACTGCTTAATAAACTGCTCGATAAAGCTTCTCGACTGCATCACCTCAAGAGCAATTCTTGTATCGCTATCTTGACCATCACCTATATTAATACCTGCCAGTGACGCCAGACCACCCAATTGACCCAGCGCTGAGGAAATACCGCTACTATTTTTTTGAGCAGGCGCCAGCAACACATTGGCCTGATATTGATTGGGGGTCAAAAGCGCGAAAATTATAGCTAGCAGACAGGCCGAGGAACTGATCATTGAAATTAGCCAACGCCCCTGCCAAAGCACTGAAAATAGCTCCCTAAGGTCTATTTCATCATCGTAGGTAACCATTCCTTGGTTTTGGTTTTGCATAGACCCTCCCCGGGCTATTTATAATTGGATTTTAAAACCTATCTATTCTTTATATTCATAATTGTAGTAGCCATAATCATAATAGTAACTGCTGGCCTTTTTCTCCACCGCATTAAAGATAATACCCTTAATATCTACTCCATTGAGTTCAAATCGATGATTTGCAGCCATCACCTGCCTTAACGAACAGGATTCAAAGCGTGCAACCATTAGGGCAGCGCCACAGTAGCTGCCGATAATAGAGGCATCAGTTACTGCAAGTATAGGCGGTGTATCAAACAATATCAGGTCATAGTGAGACTCAAGCTCAGATATCATTTCAGGGAATTGCGATCTCATTAGCAACTCGGAGGGATTAGTCGGAAAATCACCTCGAGAAATAAAATCTAAACCCTCTACCTGAGTCGACTTAACCGCCTCAGAGGCTTTTACGGTGCCGGCAAGAATATCTGACAAACCTTGATCGGGTGAATAGGCAAAACGCTTGTGCAAATAACCCTTGCGCATATCTGCGTCAATAATCAATACCTTTTGACCTGTCTGCGCAATCACTGCTGACAAATTTGAGCTGACAAAGGATTTACCAACCCCTGGGCTGGCACTACTTAACATTACAATATGATTAGAGGCATCGAGCATCGAAAAGTGCAAAGACGTTCTTAGGCTTCGCAGAGCCTCAATAGCCAAATCAGCAGGATGATCTGCCGCTAAAAGCGTTTGTTTAATGTGCTCTTTAGGTTTTTTTCTTTCTTTATAACGCTTGAAGAACTGCACCTGTTGCTTATAGGCCTCCTCATTTTCCGAGTGAGGAATGGTGGCATGAACCATCAAACCATTGTCCGTAAATACTTTAGGATCAGTGACTCCAGCTCTTAAAAAGTGCTTAAGAGCAACAATAATAACCCCTAGCATACCGCCTAGCAGAGCCGACAAGACCATAATAAGTGCTTTTTTCGGCGCAACGGTCTCTGGCATAACCTCTGCCTCATCAAGAATACGTACATTACCCACAGTACTAGCCTTGAGAATAGATAATTCTTGGCGTTTATTTTGTAGCGCTAGAAAGATTGCCTGATTAACCTCAAAGTCACGCTTTAATCGCAAGATTTTTTTCTGCGTATCAGGTAACGCCTCTAATTTACGACTCAGCTTATCCCGTTGCCCCAGCAAATTACGCTGCTGTCGCTTAAATGAAATGTAGTTGGGGTGCTGAGGAGTAAAGCGCCTTGAGATATCTGCTTCATTAATTGACATGGTGCTGATATCGGCTTCAATTTGCACCAGGCTATCCAGTGCGGATTGAGCTTCTAATGAGAGATCAACCGAGGTTCGCTCACTGCGATAATCATTTAATGCCTCTTCTGAACTAGCAAGCTCTTTTTGGATTCGCGGTATTTGCTCGTCCAAAAACGTTAAACTGTTTTCAGCCTCTGCGGCCATTCGCTGTACATTTTGCAAGTAATAATTAGCGGACACCGAATCAACAATCTCTACAATTTTTTGGCGCTCAGCACCCTCAAGTGAAATTTCAATAATACCGGTATCTTTACCCTTCTCGGATACCCTTATCTCTCGCTGTAATTTGAGAACAGTACTTAACCGCCCCGCTTTGGTAAGGGTAAATTCTGCCCCCTTATTAGCCGCCAGCTCACTAAGGTTGATTTCAATTTTGCCATCATCACTGAACGCCAAAACACCTACCTTTGATTGAATCAATAGCTGCTCATCATGCCAAAGACTATAGTTTTGACCACCTTCTGCAACCAATGTTAATGGCTGATTAACTAGGTAACCTGGTAGGGATAATTCTGCTACGGTTATTTTTTCACCACCTGCCGCATAGCTTGATAACCCAAGAGGCGGCTGGCTAAGCTGATAAGGCAATGTGCCTCTAGCCATCATCTCACCGATGATTGGTAAATAATTAGACTCAACTGAAACGGTTAGACCTAACTCGTCTACAACCCGACCTAAAACAAGTCGCGATTTGATAACATGCAGCTCGGTAGCGGAGGAACTTTCGGAGGCGAAAATCTCAGCCATATCATCAAGCCCAGGAACACCTGGTGCATTATCCTCGACCTGAATAATACCATTGGCCTTATAGATTGGCGTCGCTAAAAACACATAAATCAACGCAATAATTGCTGCCAAGGCCACTGCTGTAGCAATAATATATCGACCATCTAAAAGCATCCCAAAAAGCTGACGAAGATCAATTTCATCATCTAAAGATTGCTGCGGGCTTAATGGCTTCGAAGGCTTGATAACACTATGATCAGACATATTATTTTTAAAATCCTAACTATTAATTTTTTGAGTATTTTACTCAATCAATGCTTATTCTTTAGATATTCTATCCAACTGGTACAGGGTCGAAATACTCGGAAGCAATTGACTAACAATTCTGTTCCAACGCGCTACTGGTGCCGATGTCACATACACAATGTCCATTGGCTGCAATTGGAATTGGGTACTTAGTATCAGCATACTGCCTACCTCAGCATTTAGCTGATACAGATTAACCAGTTTATCCTGTCTATCGCTGGCTCTTAATACAAAGATCCCACTAGCATTAGCGGAGCCTTCGTTAATACCGCCAACATTATTCAGCGCCTCAGCTAAGGTTAGGCCACTACGATCAATACGCTGGGTTTCTGCTTTAATGACATCACCCATCACAAACACTTTTAAGCCATCATTTCTCGGCACATGAACAATATCATTAGCACCCAAAATTCGGTTTTGACTCATATCCCCTTTTTGCAATAAGGCATAGAGGTCAAGAACCTCTTTGGAAGAACCCTGCTCGCCTTCAGAAGTAAGGACCACCGAACGCCAATCAGCATCGGCAGACATCCCTCCACAGGCAGTTAATGCATCCATTAATGTTAATGGCACATTGGTAATAGGAAGGGTAGAAGGCTGACCTACCGCCCCAGAGACAAACACACGCTGTGATCTGTAAGCGGCAACTGAAACATCAACCTGCGGCGCCTCAATATAACGACCCAAATCTGTGGTTATTAATTCTCTTATTTGAGTCACGTGCAGGCCGTCAACGCTAATCTTGCCTACATAGGGATAAAAGATTGTGCCGTCAGGATGCACGACATTACCGGTTTCGCCCGCTGATCTAAACTGTCCTGCAGGAATAGTTAGCTCTGGATGATCCCAGACAGTGATATTTAATACATCACCCACACCAACACGATAGCTATATTCATCAGTTAATGTCTGTAATTCACTGTTTGCCTGAGAATAAACTTCAGTAGAATGCGCATTCATGTCTGCTAGAAGGCTTGGCGTTATTGGCAGAGTATTAACCCTATCGGCAGATAAATCACTGGACTGAAAAAGGCCGCCAGAACTAATATGAGCGCCGGGAGCTGCTACACAACCCACCATAAGGGGCATCAATACCAAGATAAGAATTTTGTGACGCGTTAATAGGGTTGTGAAAAGTTTCAAAATTATTCCTCTAGACTGCGAGAATTCAATGGCGTCCAGTTTATCATCAAGTTAAGTTAATTGCCTTAATGCTAAAAAAAATTTAGCCTGAATTAAAATTTTTCAGACCAAGCCTGACATGCTTGCTCTATTTGCTGAAATACCAACGCAAATGCTTCCGAGCTTTTTCGATAGGGGTCATTGATCTCTAGATTATTTAGCCATTTTCCTAGCAACATAACCTTGCCCGAAGATGCAGGATAATCACGCATTAAACGTCGTTGCTGAAATTCTTCCATAACAAGCACTAAATCAGCCTCTTGAATAAGCTGCTCATCTAACTGTCTGGCACTATGATTTTGAGAACTGTAACCATGCATATCCAGCTGTTGAGCGGCATTTTTATCTATAGGTTTATCCACATGCGCACTAATACCCGCCGAACTAACCTTAAGTTGCGGCGCTTTTGCTTGCAATATTTTTTCAGCCGATGGGCTTCGGCAAATATTACCAATACAAATAATCAACACTTTTTGAAAGATAGTTTTTTCTCCATTGATAACTCAGCGCCTTATTTTAGAGGCAGACGGACTATAAATTAGACCTCATTTGGAGCTTTTACTCCACACTAAATAGATAAACTTTTTATAAAATAACTGAATAGCTCTAGCTTATCACTAGACACTAGAAATAAAAAAAACCATTAAGAGCATAGTTTTGAACCTAAAACCCCCAAAAGGATGAGGTCTACTGAAAGCCAAGACTTATCCCTAGACTCATCATTACTTGAGCTAGACTGCGATGCCATTAACACTGCGCATGTGAAAACTAGGCACATAATGCCTGACAGTATTTTTGATCTTAACGTAGAAGCCATAACGTTTCTTTTTTATTTTTAATACATATTATATTCATATGTTAATAATACACTAAATACTATTTTTCAGTCCAATTAATATAGGCGTCTTTTAAACGCTGCTGATTACTTCGAATATATTTAATATTTAACCGATCATTATTAAAATACTGATCTGCCAACTTACTACTATAGGGTGCCTGCTGGGCTCGACCAGGCACCAAACAGTTACAGCCCATATCTGAATTGATCATCGTACTGGTGCTGAGATAATACGAATCAGTTCCACGCAACTGCACCTGATGAGGTTGTCGGTCCTTTCTTACCCCCAGTGGCATTGAAAAGCCAAAACCAAGAAACTGATGATCCGTGTCCTGGATATAAAAATGCGCTTTGGTATCGCCAAAATTAAACGCTAACTCAAATCTACTGCCCTGATCCTGCATCCAATACTGACCTGATTCTATGCTGATAGCAAGATCTAGGTCTTCCCAATAATACCTGTAACGACCAACCCCAACATCTCTTGATACACCACTAAAGATGCGACTATCGTAATAGCCCCCAGTAAATGCCAGCATATGGGCACCGCTGGGGCTTTGCCAAAAGGTCTCGGCAAATATTCCATCATATTCTTCGTTATAGACCCCTTTAAAACGACCCACTCCCAAAGAAGAGTAGATATTTAAAGGCATCTTAACCAACTGTTTAAAAGCAAAATTAGACCATCTTGACGGGATAGACCAACGATAAAAAGATCGACCGCGCTGAAAATCATCAGTTTCTGTTAGCTGATAGTCATAGTCGCCATAAAATACCCCACCCGACCATAGCGGCACTTCAATCGTGCTCCGTAGTGCTATGGAATAATCAAGCATGCCCATCTCAGTGCCAATAAAATGCCGAATTTTAGGCGAAAAGCTTATTCTTGGAATAAGATATGAATTATTACTGGCCTGCTCGCTAGCGTCATTATGCTTGGCAATTAATGGCTTTAATGGCGGTAATTTTGCATTATTTTGATAAAACGCTTTTAGCTGTGACATTGAGGTGCTAAAACGCAATGTAGCCACCCCATACTTTGAAAGTGTTAGATCAAGAGACCTAAGATTAGATGATGCTATCTGTGCCGCAAGCCCCATTGCTATACCCAAAGCATCGAGTTCATTACGATTAAATACTGGATTTTCAAAACCAATACTTAAGCGCCCGTGGCGCTCAGCCACCCAGACAGATTCAAAGCCCTGCTTAACAAGTGCTCGCCTAAGATAATCTAGGTTATCTTTTAGCGGTGCATCTGTATTAAGACTCTCAGTTATAACAGGTTTAATAGCTTCGCCAGCACCCTGTCTTGAATCATCAATTAGCCAGGGAAACTGTTTGGCAATGGTTTTTTTGCGCTGTTTAGGCTTATTTAAGTCACCATCCATTGCAGAAAATAAACTGGTTCGAATACCCACACCGAAAAATGTCGTATTTGTCGCATCAATATCTGTCTCTAAAATGGCCGAACCATAGATTTGAGCTTGCCCGCTCAGCCAATGTGCAGGCGAATGAAATTTGAACCCATAATGTGTATTAACGCCGTCATGTTCGGCCACTGCAGTCAGCCATTCAAACGGCTGATATTCGATACCAGCAAAGCCACCTTCATAACGCTTAATCGTTTGCTGTTGTCGCTGCGAGCCAGATCCTAGGGTTAATCTAAACTCACCTATAGCAGTATCCATTTCTTTGGAAACAGCGCTATACAGTGCCTTTTGATTTCCAGTCATACCACCTAAATCAATAGCACCGACGGATAAATCAAACCAATTTTTAGGGATAAATGTCGGTGAATATTTAAAATTGCCAATTAAGTCTGAGCCATGATCAGGATCATAGCCCATATTACTCATACCAATTTCTAACCCTGGAAAGGGGCTTGCAGCAAAACTAAAAGCCCTGCCCTCATAGGCTGATTCACCTTGCTTAGAATGTCTATAGCTTGCTACATCAACCATATTGGTATGGGAAAAATGAAATTCACCGTAATCTAGGGTAGTCCCTGTAGGGATGAAAAATAGCCCCGATGTGCCCAAGTAATTTAGATCATCTACCATCGCACTAGTAGGCGTCATAAAGCTCATAAAAAATAGTAATATCAACGCAGCGGGCAATTTAGATATTTGATCAAAGGATAATATTTTCATTATTATTGGGTATCAACCTGGCTAAGTAAGCTCTATTAAAATCAGACAAAAAAGGGGTAGCAATGAATGCCACCCCTTAAACAAACTAAACACTTTTGAAACAGCCGTATTAACTAGATCCGGAACCTGTTCCAGTGCCAGTACCAGTAGCCGAGGAACATGAAATACCAATATTACGCGCCTGATCTGCCCCATCTAGCTGTATCCCATCAGCGTCATCATTGTCGGCTTTAGCGCTAAATTCCACAACGCCAGCATCAGTTCTAGTATTTACCGAAATAGTATAGGCAGTTGAGGAATCTAATCCACTCAATTGATAGGTGCCTGGGCTATTTTCAGCCGCAATTAGCGGTATAGGGTTAGAATCTTTACGATAGGTAACTACCGCATTCGCAAGCAAGGGCTTTATCAAAGAATCATTAGTACATTGTAAATACAATGTTAGATTTTCGCTAACTGCCGTACTTTGTACAGGGTTCTCTAGATTGATAACTATATCTTCTTCAACACATAACTGATATCCATCAGAGCTGGCGCTCTCAGAGAAAACCACATCTTGGGCTTGACCCTCAAAGGTATAACCCGCCGCACTGCTGGTTTCAACTAGATTCAAACGAGTAGAACCTGAAGCACCATCTGCAATATCAAAAGTCACTTCAACTAATTCAGCACTGGTTGAACCCGGGAACGAACCGAACAGAGAAGCCCAACCAAAAGTCAATCTCTGATCAGTAGACGAATCACCATCAGAATCATTGGAATCCGAAAACTGGGTCCCTGATGCAATTACGTCAGTCAATATATTCGAGATCTCATTTACACTAAGAACACTGCTATCAAAGTTGACTGTCATTCCAACACCGGTTGTGTTGGCATCATTAGCCAAATAAGAGATCGTCACTGTGATTTGACTGCCATCTTCTGATATCTGACCATCCGACACATACACATGTTGGGTATCAGCTTGAACCGCAGGAACATTGATAACAGTCTCAACTGACGCTTGATTTTCTGCAGATTCAGCGTCTTCTGCTACGCTTATCCATGAATTACCTAATGAATCTTTAACATAGACCTTATAGTCATCTTCATCTTTCATAATACCTGATGACTTAACTTCATCCGCCAAAATAACTAAACTATCTGCAGCTGAGGGGACAAAGATTGTTTTCCTAAGATCTCCCGACGCTAGTATTAAATCTAAACCAGTCGCTGGAACAGCATCTCCGAGAAAATCAAATGTAACATCGTTTGTACAGGCAGCAACTTCAGAGGTAAGTGCAAAAATAGTTAGGTGATTAACGGTAACCTCAACAGGAAAAAGACCGTCAGTTTTTTCACGAACGTTAACTGCACCTTCTGGCTCGGTTGTCCAAGTCAGCGTTTCACTATTAAAGGTACGAACCCTAAATTCAGAATCGACAGTTATCGGATTATTTGTTTTAGGGTCAACTGTAGTATCTGGCAGATAGATGGTAATTGTAATATCGTCACTAAAATTCTTAATTGGCGTACCATTTTCATCCGTCATATTAACTTCAGTCACCCCAACAGGAACCAGTATTTCATCAATAGTACTGTCGGAATTCAACCCTTCAGGAATAAGTGATGCCATTGAAACTGCTTCTTCACCTTCTTCAGTGGCTTCTTGTGACTCTATATAGTTAACTTCAAGATTGATTGCAGAGACTTCAATAACCTGATTATTTGAGTCGAGAAACTGAATTCCTCCACCAATAACGATCTCAGCCTGACCCTCAGTTGTTTTTTCACTATTTGGATTATCAGAGGTAAGACTAATGCCCTCTGCCTTAACAGCAAAATCTTGACCTATACTGTCTTCAAAAACATCGGTGTTAGCGGCAACACCTTCAATGTCCTGAGCTAAGAGCTCTAAAATAACCGTAACGATTTGTACCTGCGAATCAAGCTTAACAGTTGCAACCTTATCCAAATAACCATCAGCTGAAACCACAACATTAAACTCTTCAATATCCTCGGCAGTTACTTGGAAAGAACCATTAGTAAGATCGTCACCATCGGTTGGAGAACCATCTTCAACTGTCAGAATATTAGTCGCTTTTTGCGATCCCTCAAAAAAGTCGACCCGCGCAGTGTCAATCACATCACCGGTTGTTTGATCAACAACCACGCCACTAATAACTACACTAAGGGCTTCAGGTACTTCTGGTGGCTGAACAATAACTACGGCAGCATCTTCAGGCACATTGTAGGATGAATCGGTACAGGCGACCAAAGTAAGAACAGCAAGCCAAAGGCTTAGTTTAATAATTTTAGAAACAGGCTTTATTAGTATTAAACTCATCACGTTACATCTCCCTTTTATTTGGTTTAAATCCAAATGTTGCCAAATTTTTTAAAATTTATTTTTTTAAATTTCATCTATGCATATTTTCACTATACATAGCTTTAAAAAAATTACCAAGAAATAATTAGGTATAATTTTTGACTGAAAATAGGGAAACTAATGTGATATAACTAGTCTTTTTAGCACTAGGTAATTGATGTACAGCTATTAATTGACAAGACTTATATAGTTATTTTTAAGCGCATATTAAAACTTAGAGTAATTGAAAAAATGCGATATTTGATGCGGGGTCTTCGCTTTATACTCACCATCCATAACTACCGAACCCCATATAAATTAATGTAGTTTCTTGTAGCAACCATACCTGACCCTCCGTGGTCGTATAGTTATAGAATTAGAGGTTTTTCAATGCCGCCGCTCCAAGTGAAAGCTGATAAATAATACGAGTAACCTCACTCCATAAGGATAACGATGACTGTTGGTCCATATCCATTGGCACGACTACAGTGTCACCTGGTTCTATTTTAAAATTCCCCCATCTTGGCCACCCTGAGCCCTTTGGTATACGTACAGAGCCATTGACTTTAACCACATAAATTCTATCCTTATCCGCACTAGCCCTGGCACCGCCAGCTAGACCAAGGTAGTCATCAATTCGCAATGTCGCATCATATTGGTGAGCTGATGGCCAAGGCACTTCACCCATCACCGATACCTCTTGGCGATATTCCGGAACTAATAATTGATCACCATCCCTTAGCGCAATATCTGCGGTACTACCCTGAACAATACCATTTAAATCAATAACTAAACGACCTAGGGCCCTCTCTTTATCCAATTGACCTAGAATTTGTTGTTCATGTTCTTTACTTACGCTTTTTCCGTCTTGGAGATTAACTGAAGTAATATCTGCTTTCACCTGATCACGCAAAAGCTCTATTTTTTGCATTTCGCGTTCTCGAAGGGTTTCACGAGTAAATACTGCAGCATCAGCATGAGCAGATGAGGTCAACCCACCGGCACGGGCAATAACACTGGAGAGTGTTTCACCATTGAGAAAGGTGTAATCGCCAGGCAACAGTACTTCGCCACCCAATGTGACTGTCATTATCTCCCTGTAATCCGGTAAATTACGTATATTAATTTTATCGTAGGGCTTAAGAATAATATCCGGCTGCTTACCAGCAAAAATAGACACTAAGTTAATGGTTTGATGAGAAAAAACTACCTTTTCGCCACTGGAAAAGTCAGAGCGGGAAAGTTCTATGGATTGATTATAGGCTTGCTCTTGCAACCCACCAGCGGCGGCTACTAACTGGGTTAGGCGCATATTTTCAGTCATCGGGTAATCCCCTGGAGACTGAACAGCCCCTGCGATGGAAACCACTTTACTTACCTCACCAACACGCGCCTGTTGCTGCAACTGCATCACTAACTGCATTAAATCTTCAGCACGATCTGGCTGATTAGCAAAAATAATCAATTCATCTCTTGGTAATAAAGAATAATTCAAAGAGCTTTGATGGTTAGAAAGAATCTCTGCCAAATCTATAAATAGCGTCGTTATTTTTCCAGAGGGCATAAGCTCTCGGCGTATAAGCGCGAAATTTAAATCTGTGTTGGGCTTTAAACCATCGCTACTTGGCACTATATCTGAAACCTTTAGACCCTCTTCCCATAAAAAATCCCCAGGATGATATATATTGCCCGATAATGTCACTATATTATTTGCATCGTCTGCTACAGCATCAATGACCAAGAGGTCACCATTTTTTATCTTGGCATCCAGCCCTTTATCCGTTCTGAGATCAATGTCGAGCACCGTCATAAAACCCAAATGATCCACTCGCTCTATTCTGGCTTTGGATTTGAAAGCCTTGGGCAGTAAGCCACCCGCTAGATCAATTAGCTTTCGCACCGAAGGCACAGTATTTAACTCATAGATAGCCGGCCTTCTAACCTGACCCTGAATGCCGGCGGTTTTCCCGATAGTCGGAATAAAAATTGTGTCACCCGCCTGAAGGCGAATATCATCAGAGCGATCACCATGTAATAACAGATCATATAGATCCAACTCAGCCTGTATTTTTCCTTTGCGCTTTAACTGTATATTTCTTAGCGAAGCTATTTCGGAAACACCACCGCTTAGATGGAGTACATTAGTTATAGTAGACAGAGACGGAACACTGTAGCGCCCAGATCTATGGGCTTCGCCAAAAACAAACACCTGCATAGAGCGCAAAGCTCCCAGACTGACGCTGACTTTTACACCAATATATTCCTCAGCTACCTTGCGGTTAATAAGCTGCTTAACCTCAACAAAGCTCATGCCAGCCACTCCGACTGGACCTATTTTGGGGAAGCTGATAGATCCATCCCTTTGCACTATTTGCACAAAATAATCATTCACCTTGCCGTAGAACTGAATATTTAGCTCATCACCGGGACCAAGAAGATAATTAGGCTCTACGGGAGCATGTGCATTAGGCTGAAAAGTAGTGGGCTTACCCGCGAATAGATCGTAGCCAAATAGTTGTAATTGAGGGTCTTCAGGCTGATCGGCTTGCTGAAAAGATGGCTCAAGTTGTTTATCTTTTTGTTTTGAGTCTTTTTTTGAGTCTTTTTCCGGCTGATTTTCGGTTTTTTCATTGGTGCGTTTAGGTATCTCAGATTCTTCAATCTGTTGACCAGGCGCAGATAATTTTTTAAGACTTTCACACAGACTTTCAACATCATACCCAGCTTGCTGTGCCATCTTAGCGATCATTGGGTCCATTTTTTTCTGACAAAACCGCTGAGCGTCTTCAAGCGCTTTTTGGAAATTCATATCGACCGGTAGACCCTCATCAGCTTGCAGCTGATAAGTTTGTATAGACAGTATTACAGCAAAAATAACGGTGAAGACTTTATTCTTCATAACTAGTCCTTGTTAAGATATCCCTACATCTATGTATAGACCAGTATGTTGAATTTTGCCTAATAAATTTAAACGACTCTTACGTTTGTCTTACTTGAGCGACTTAAACTGGCTAAGGGGAGAACTGCTCTAACTTTTTGACTCAGAATATTAATAAGAACAATGGCTCTGGAATCGCCATCAATTTGCGAGAAAACTGCGTTGAGACCACGAAATGGTCCATCTAAAACCTGCAACTGATCACCTTTTTCTGGGAGGTCAGTAATCATACGGTTGTCACTTTGATCAACACGCTCTTTTAATTGCGCTATTAACTGATCTGGAACCGCAGAGGGCGTGCTACCAAAGGAAACAATTCTATTGACACCACGCGTGTAATTTATTGATAGGGCAGAGACATTCTCTTGATCAACCTGCACAAACAAATAGTTGGGAAACAGTACCTCTTTGGAGACTTTGCGCTTACCGCGGCAAAGTTTTTCCACAAAAACTTTGGGACAGAAAGCATTAACCCCCTGTCTTTCAAGGTTTTCAAGCGCCCTATCCTCTTGTTGCGGCTTTGTTTGTACTAAAAACCAACCATTATTCACGGTTATTACTCTTTAATTGGAGTATGTTTAATTTACACTGTTTCAATCAAAGCTAAAAGTGCATCTTGGTTTTGTTTTAAAATCTGCTCATCACCACGCGACTCAATATTCAGTCGGATAACTGGCTCAGTATTGCTCATTCGCAAATTAAATCGCCACTCTGGGAATTCCATAGACACGCCATCGGTAGTATCGACTACCAAGGCTTGGTCTTGATATTTTTCTGTCACAACAGCAATCACTGCTTTTGCATCAGATACTTTGCGATTTATTTCGCCTGGCGATGGATAGGCTTCAACCATCTGCTTCACTAATTCGGACAATGGTTTGCCCGTTTTGCTAATCAATTCTAAAACCAGCAACCAAGGAATCATACCGCTATCGCAATAGAAGAAATCTCTGAAGTAATGGTGAGCACTCATTTCGCCGCCATACACAGCATCTTCTAGGCGCATACGCTCCTTGATAAAGGCATGTCCCGTTTTAGACTGTATCGCTTCACCGCCACCGCGCTTAGCTACATCGATGGTATTCCATGTTAAACGTGGATCATGTACAACTTTAGCTCCTGGATTTTTGCTTAAAAATGCCTCAGCCAGAAGACCGACTATATAGTAGCCCTCAATAAAATGACCTTTCTCATCCACCAAGAAACAGCGATCAAAGTCACCATCCCAAGCAATGCCCATATCCGCTTTATGCTCTAACACTGCATCGATAGTTGGCGCACGATTTTCATGAAGAATAGGATTGGGAATCCCATTGGGAAAGTTGCCATCCTGTTGATTAAATATTTTTACAATCTCAACCGGTACACCAGCGGTTTTAAAACGTTGCTCAATAGCATCTACCACATGACCCGCCGCACCATTGCCCGCGTTCATAACCAACTTAATCGGCTTGATGGAACTCAAATCAATATATTCCAGCAAATGATCTAGGTATGGCGCCAAAATGGATACCTGTTTAATGCTACCTCTAGCGCTTTCCTCAACTGCAGGAAAATTATTTTCTTCCGCCGTTGCTTTAATTTGCAATAGACCAGTATCTGAGCTGATTGGCTTAGAATTTTCCCTAACCGGCTTCATACCATTGTAATCAAGCGGGTTATGGCTAGCTGTTACCTCAATACCACCATCGGTTTCTAGGTAAGAGGTAGCAAAATAAACCTCTTCTGTCCCCACTACACCAATATCGATAACATCGGCACCTGTATCACGAATGCCATTGGCTAAAGCCTGCTTAAGCGATTCACTGGTTAAACGCACATCACCGCCTAGCACGACATTTTTAGGCTTTAAAAACTCAGCATAAGCTCGGCCAATTCTGTAGGCAATTTCTTCATCGAGCTCTGTACCGAGCTGGCCTCGGATATCATAGGCTTTAAAACAAGTTAGTTCAGACATTGTGCGGCTTTCTCCTATCTACTTAGAGCACCCCAGGGGCGATCTATCAATAAACTATAGCCCGCCACATTCTTTCACTACTACAGTGCTACGCGGGCTTTTAAAGCGCGCGATTATACCTAATCTGTAAGATTTGTTGTTAAGAATTTTCCGCAGCCAGGCACAGGATCAAAAAAAACCACAAATTTAATGATTTAATGGGCTCAATCGAAACTTATTTTTCGTTTATTTGCCTCTATTTTCGCGATCCCCACTCCGGAAACCGCTTTTAATTGTTCAAAATTCTGATAAGGGCCTTGTTGCTGCCTTCTCTGGACAATTCGACGCGCTATGGCCTCGCCTACCCCCTCAAGTTTTTCAGCAATCTCCGCAGCAGACGCAGAATTTATACGCACTGGTTTAATTGATACAGCATCAACTGGGTTGCTTTTAGCATCAGGGCGCTTAATCTTTGGATGGTTGACAGGAATTTCTTTATTTGTGGCGATTGAACCCTCATCGTCTGTGGTTTGCATAATCCCTCGAAGTAAAGCTAGAACGAATATCATGGCGAGTACCACTAAAAGTACAGATCTTTGATTAACAGTTACCTTCACAGTTGTTCTCCTTAACAGTTTTAAAAAAATAATATTCTTATTAATTATGGCAAATATTTAACCAAAAACAGGATAAAAACCGTCGACTGGTTCTCAAAAAAAGGGCTAAATCGTATTATCTGCGCAATAAAACACAGAGTTCTACCATCAACACTAAGGAATCAATCTAAGAAAATAACTCGGAAAGGAAAATCACAATGCAATCGAGCAATATAACCATCGCAAAAATTAGCTTTAATGGTGATTTTTTAAACATATTTTGACCACTGGCTTGCTTGACCTCTGCTTCAATATGTTTAGCAATTTTTACACCATAACGCCCACCTAAGATAACGCCTGGAACGGTAAATACTAATAATTCCCATGGCATTTCACCCAAATTAAAATGAAAGATAAAACCAGTAATTGAGCTAATCGCCAGAACGGCAACACCAGTGCCAATCGCTATATCAAGTCTTAATCTGTAAAAAAATAATAAATATAATGCGACGACCTCTCCAACACCAATTGCCGTCCAGCCTGTAATTAGACCCCCTGCAAATACTGACAAAACAAAAAAAACAGACACCGTATTAAGCGTAAATTTAGCCATGTGCTGCTCATCGGATACTTTGAGTCTCATCTCTAAAATTAATGCGATAAAAACACCCAAGGATATGAGTGCGAATAAAGGTTTTATGTAATTTGAGGGTACTACCCAAATATAGGTTGCAAACCAAACACCTAAAACACTGGCGGTAGATGCTAAAACAAATGCCCTTTTATCAATATATTTTCGCCCCCAGGCCAATGCACCTGAGGTCATCCCAAAAGCCTGCGTGGCAATACTTAGCTTTAGCGCCATTGCCGGCGCTAGCTTATAAACAAAAATAAATAGCGGCATAAATAAAAAACCACCACCTATAGCTGTGGCATTGGCCACTGAAGCAGCAAAAAATGCTACCATGCTTAGAATAATTTTTGCGCCAAAAAAATATCCGCTCAGTAATACCAAAGCAGTCAGGAGTAATATTTTTAACAAAAAATTTTCTATGATCAGGCTGTTTAAAATGCCTTTCATACGTTTATTTATTCCTTAAATTAGACCAATTAATAATATTGGGCGTATTTTTAGGTATCTTTTTACTCTATTATAAAGCGCAAGTCGAAAAGAATAATTAATAAGAGGTCGTTTATGGCTCGGTTCTTTAAGGTTTATCTTATCAGCATGACCCTAATCGGGATTAGCGCCTGTGAATCCGACGACTCGAAAACGACGACCTATTCTACTCATTTCTCACCATCAACGAACAAAGATCAAAGCTATTCTAAGAAGACTAGTAGAGCTTATCAAAGTGATGCCACTTTTCAGGCGAGCGACTCATATATTACTAAAAGTTTAAACGCTCAATCCACGGATAATGCATCCGGCTTATCACTGTCTTGGGATATTGATAACGATGGCAATGCGGATGCACTGACTGATGGTTTGTTGCTCCTAAGATATACATTTGGACTAAGAGGAAACTCGCTATTAGAGGGTGCAATATCTGAGAATTCAACTCTTTCCACTGCAGAAGTGGAATCTTCGATTGAAGACTCTCTTGGTATTGCCGATATTGATGGCGATAACCAAGTCGATGCACTGACTGATGGGTTAATTTTGCTTAGATACCTATTTGGTCTTACTGGTGACCCTCTTATTGTTGGCGCAATTTCACAAGGAGCCACTAGATCCTCTTACACTGACATTAGTGCCTATTTAATAAGCTATATGCCAAATGCCGTGAATGAGCCATCAACTGTTATCGTATCGGGTCGAGTAACCTTCGATCTAATACCCTTTGAAACCTATGGCTATGGGCTTGACAATGACAGTACTTACGCCTCCCCTGCTAGAGGTGTTCTGGTTGAGGCGTTGAATAACTCTGGAAATGTTGTTGTTTCAAACAATACCGATGAGGGCGGCAATTATTCCTTAGAAACAAACAAAGATCTTGAGTTGCGCATTAGGGTATCTGCCAAAATGGTCCAAACTAGCAATGCAACCTGGGATATTAAAGTCAGTGACAACACCACAACCATAGGCAATGAGCACCCGCTTTATGTAACCGATAGCTCGCCATTTACATCGTCTGAAAATACGGTTAAAAATATTCATTTACCCGCTGGACGCAATGGTGAGAATGGTGGTATCAGATCCGCAGCTCCCTTTGCGATTCTTGACTCAATTTATGACAGTGTGCAAAAAGTGACTACCGTTCAACCCAATGTGAACTTCCCACCTTTAGATATTTATTGGAGCCCAGATAACAATACCTCATCAGGCTCGTTTGAAAATGGCGATATTGGTTCATCGTTTTTCCTCAGCCCGAAATCAATCTATATTTTAGGGGACGAAGATTCAGATACAGATGAATATGATCGTCATGTCATAGCGCATGAATGGATCCATTATTTTGAGGATAACTTTTCTCGTTCAGATTCTCTTGGAGGGCCGCATAGTCAAGAGGATCGCCTAGATATGCGAGTCGCCTTCAGTGAGGGTTTAGCTAATGCATTATCGGCAGTTATAACCAGTGACCCAACATACCGCGACAGCGATGCTTTTTTTCCATATTTTGGCTGGTCAATGAACCTTGAAAGTGCATATACACCCTACCCGGGTTGGTTTAGCGAAAGTTCAGTGCAAAGTATCATATACGACTTATACGATGCTAATTCAGATGGTGCAGACTATATCTCACTGGGATTTGGACCCATTTACAACGTATTAACTTCTGCTGATTATATCAATAACGACTACTTTATTAGCATCTTCCCCTTTGTGAGTATTCTTAAAGATCAGCAACCTGCCAGTATTGATGACGCGATTAATAGCCTACTGAACGATCATCAAATTTTTGGCGCAGGCGATAATGGCGCTGAAGAAACCAATAGTGGTGGGATTGGCTCAAGTCTGCCTGTTTTTCGAGAAATTAGTGCCAATAATTCGCCTATAGAGATTTGCTATAACAATAATGCCGGCGTGCTTAATAAGCTGGGAAATCGGACCTATATTTTATTTAATGTACTCAGCGCAGGCATTTACCAAATCAGCTTATCGCCTAAAAGTATCACAGGTGCAACGGTAGATGCAGATCTGTTGATTTTCAAATCGGGAACAACACTAGGGCAAGATTATTCACCTCAATATAATGGCTCCGCTTATCTAAATATATCCCTCACAACTGGCAAACATATTATTGAAGCCGGTGTGTGGGACCCTGAACAGACAATTGCTTCAGGTAGCTATTGCTTTAACCTTGAGGTTAATTGAATTTAGAGTAAATTAGAGACCAAAGTTGACGAATAAAAAGGTAAAAGTTATGAAAATAATTCCGATAGTCAGCCTTTTAAGCTGCCTTATATTTGTGGCTAGTTGTGATAAAAATGCCTCCAATCTAGTCATGGACGAAAAAAATCTCTCTCAGGCTACTCAGAGCTATCAAAAGCCGGGAGCTAATGTCAGACTATCTCATAATTATGATGGAACGACAGCTGTTGGAGAGATTGAGAATCTTCAGCTTAGTTTTACCGAGCAATATTCATCAGGAAAGATGTATATTCGTCTTAAGCCAGATGCATCACTTACTATTGAACCTGCAACCCAAAATTTTGTATTTTCTTTGGACAATGCAAAGTCACATCCGCTAGAACTTTCGGTTAGCGCCAATTTTGCAGGTAAACATTTACTGAATATCCTTGCATCGGTGATAGACGAAACAGGTCAGGTAAGCAATCGCGTTATGGCAATTGCTTTTTATGTGGGCGATAAAACCATTAAGCAAAGCAAAGCTCTGAATTCTGACGCAGCGAATAAGGTAATTATTTTACCTTCGCAGGAAAGTGGCGCTGAAATCTAGTTTAGGGTAAATCGTCTACCAACTCACCTTCTTCAGGCTCGATCAAATCTTCACGATCCACATTCATAGCCAGCATAACTGTTGCTGCAACATAGATGGATGAATAGGTACCAATGCCCACACCAATCATCAGGGCAATCGCAAAGTTATGAATTAGCTCACCACCAAACAAAAATAGTGCCAATAACACCAACATGGTGGTCATTGAGGTATTAATGGTTCGCCATAAAGTTTGCGAAAGGGATTCGTTAATCACTTCAACTGGAGATGCTTTGCGAATTTTTCTGAAGTTTTCTCGGATTCTATCCGATACCACAATGGTGTCATTTAGCGAATATCCTACTACCGCCAGCACTGCGGCTAATACAGTAAGATCAAATTCAAGACGGGTGATAGAGAAAACACCCAAGGTAATCACCACATCATGAACTAGGGCTAATACCGCGCCCACGGAGAACTTAAATTGGAAGCGAATGGCGACATAGAGCATCACCACAGCCAGAGCAATCAACATGCCTAGACCACCTTTATCGCGCAGTTCCTCACCAATCTGCGGGCCAACAAAATCCACACGGCGCAAATCTATTTCTTCATCACTTATTTTAAGTACCGAATAGAGTCGATCTGCAAGCCCCTGATCAGGCTGGCCCTGCATACGAATAAGCACATCGGTTTCAGAGCCAAAATGAACCACTACAGGATCATCAAAACCTTCATTTTTTAGATGTTGGCGTAACTCAGCTACATCGACAGGCTTTTCATAGCCAACCTCAATTTGAGTACCACCAGAAAAATCCAAACCCAAAACCAGACCTTGACCAAATAGAGAAGCGGCAGATACTAGCAATAGAACAGTGGAAAAAACCAACGCAATACGGCGCAAGCCCATAAAATTGTAGATTTTTAATTCACTCATTTTTACGATCCTATATCCATAATTTGTCAATTTTTCGACCACCGACAATGGCATTCACCAAGCCGCGAGTCAAAACAATTGAAGTAAACATGGAGGTCAAAATACCGATTGAAAGTGTTACCGCAAACCCTTGAACTGGACCAGAACCAATTAAGAATAAAATGACCGCAACAATTAAGGTGGTGATATTAGCATCAAAAATCGACACAAAGGCACGATCATAGCCGGCACTAATTGCCCCCTGCACCGAAGCTCCGCCCGCCAACTCCTCGCGAATACGCGAGAAAATAAGCACATTAGCATCCACCGCCATACCCACGGTCAATACAATGCCGGCAATACCGGGCAATGTTAGGGTTGCACCCAGAAGTGACATAAAGCCCACAAGTAGCAGTAGATTCATGGTAAGTGCAACATTGGCAAGCACGCCAAAGCCCCTATACACCACCAACATAAATAACAATACCATTGCCATACCGATGGTAACTGACTGCACACCAAGCCTAATATTATCTGCACCCAACGATGGTCCAATGGTACGCTCTTCAACAATATACATTGGTGCCGCCAGTGCTCCCGCTCGGAGCAAAAGCGCTAATTCCGATGATTCACGCTGGCTATCTAAGCCGGTAATGCGGAACGATTTTCCCAGCTGACTCTGCACTGTCGCCAAACTAATAATATGTTTTTCTACAAATGGCACTGGGGTTATTTGCATATCGCCATTACTACCAAGTGATTTTTCTAACTTGGTTTTGTACTCAATAAACAGAACACCCAACTTACGACCCACATTATCTCTAGTGGAATGACCCATCTGCCAGCCGCCTTTGGTATCCAAGGTGATATTGACCTGTGGGCGACCATTTTCATCATAGCTTGCACGCGCATCAGTGACATTTTCACCCGTAATCACTGGGCTTGTCTCTAACCTAGCATCTAGGGATCTGCCATCGCGAAATTCAAATACCTCACCTATTCGACCTTCAGCCTCTAAGCGAAATTCCAAATTGGCAGTTTTACCAATAATTCTTTTGGCCTCTGCAGTGTCTTGAACGCCAGGCAACTCAACCACAATACGGTTTTTACCCTGACGCGATACCAGCGGTTCAGAAACACCCAGTTCATTCACACGATTGCGCAATGAAGTCAGGTTTTGCTTGATCGCATTATCTTCAATTTGGCTAGTAGCTATATCACTCAACTGTAGCACTAGAGTCAAAGGATTCTGACCCTGTTTATTCTGCGGCTGCAGATCGCGAAAATTGGCTCGAATCAAGCTAGTCGCCTGCTCAATCTGCTGTTCATTGCGAAACCGACCAATAATTTGTTGGCCTTTTAACTCAAAACTTCTGTATCTAATTTTTTCTTCTCGAAGGCTAGATTTAACTTCCTGTAAATCACCTTCCAATCGGGTAGTCAGTGCGGCGTTGAGATCAACCTCTAATAAAAAGTGAACACCGCCACTAAGATCCAAGCCCAACTTCATCGGCGAGCCGCCCAAATCACTCAACCACTGTGGAGTCGTTGGGGCTAGATTAAGGGCAACAATATATTCACCGCCCATCTCAGCCTGAACCACCTCTTTGGCTCGCATCTGCAGGTCGCTATCAGTCAGTCGAATTAGCGCAGTCTCACCATCAGCTTCACCGGCAAAATACTCTATTTGCGCTTCGCCCAGAGCTTGCTCGACTTTCTTTAGTACGGCCTGATCAATCTGCATAGCACTGCTTTGCCCAGAAAGCTGCAGTGCTGGGTCTGGCGGATAGAGATTAGGGGCGGCATAGATAAACGCAAACACAACCACCGCGAGAATCATTAGGTTTTTCCACAGAGGAAATTTATTGGGCATTCTGTCTTCCTTTTATTCCTTAATTACCCCCGTATAAATACCGAGATAGCTGAATAGCGAGGCATTATAGCCATAATAGATTATATTGGGGCATATTTAACGAATTAAACCCCATTGAAACCCATTTTAGTAACAAACCAATTCTTAGGGTCTATCCTGCCCTTGCTTACGATAAAAATCATCGACATGTTGTTCTAAACAGTCATTTTCAATGGCATCACGTAAACCCTGCATTACATTCTGGTAGTAACGAAGATTATGAATGGTATTAAGTTGCGCGCCTAAAATTTCACCGCACTTGTCCAAATGATACAAATACCCTCGGGTAAAGTTTTGACAGGTATAACAATCACATTCTGCATCCAATGGGGATGTGTCACCGCGATGCACTGCATTGCGAATTTTTATTACACCAGTGGAGGTGAAGAGATGCCCATTGCGCGCATTGCGGGTTGGCATAACACAGTCAAACATATCAATACCGCGCAACACAGCTTCAACTAAGTCAGCAGGCTTACCCACACCCATTAGGTAGCGGGGTTTATCCGCCGGCATATTGTCACCCAGATGCTCCAATATGCGAATCATATCCTCTTTGGGCTCACCCACAGAAAGGCCGCCGATGGCGTAGCCATCAAAACCAATCGCCTCAAGACCGGCCATAGATTCATCGCGCAATGATTCATACATGCCGCCCTGAACAATACCAAATAATGCCGAGGGGTTATCACCATGCGCTTTTTTACTTCTCTCAGCCCAACGCAATGACAGTTGCATTGAATCATTCGCCTGCTTTTCAGTCGCAGGGTATGGCGTGCACTCATCAAAAATCATCACCACATCACTGCCCAAATCACGCTGTACCTGCATAGATTTTTCAGGATCGATAAACACTGGGCTACCATCAATAGGCGACCTAAACTTAACACCCTTCTCGGTAATCTTGCGCATATCACCGAGACTAAATACCTGAAAACCACCAGAATCCGTCAATATAGGACCCTGCCATTGAATAAAATCATGCAGATCACCGTGTTTTTTTACCACTTCCGTTCCTGGACGTAGCATTAGGTGAAATGTATTACCCAAAATAATCTCGGCACCAATTTCCTTAATATCGCGGGGCAACATTCCCTTGACGGTACCGTAGGTGCCCACTGGCATAAAAGCAGGGGTTTGCACCTTTCCTCTAGGGAAACTCAACTCGCCTCGACGCGCCTTTCCTGAGGTAGCAGATACCTTAAATTGCATAGCACAGGTTTTAGAACTTGTCTCACTCATTGGGAATATCCTTGGTGGCTTCGGGATTATGACTTAGCAGCATCGCATCACCATAGCTAAAAAAGCGATAATGTTCTGATACCGCCTGTTGATATGCATTCATTATAGGCGTGTAACCAGAAAAAGCAGATACCAACATTAATAATGTAGACTCCGACAGGTGAAAGTTAGTGAGCAACTTATCAACCACCTTAAATTCATAGCCCGGATAAATAAAAATATCTGTATCACCCTGATAGGGGGCAATTTCACCTGAACTAGAGGCAGTTTCCAAACAGCGAACACTGGTGGTTCCAACCGCAAAGACCTTACCACCACGCGCTTTGGTTGCGCTTACTTGCTGACAAACCGACTCACTGACTTCAAGCCACTCAGCGTGCATCTTATGCTTCGCTATATTTTCAACTCGAACCGGCTGAAAGGTCCCTGCTCCTACATGTAATGTAACGAACGCAAGTTCAGCGCCCTTAGCTCGAATATCAGCCAATAACCGATCATCAAAGTGCAGACCCGCAGTAGGTGCTGCAACTGCTCCCGGTTGCTCGGCATAGACTGTTTGATAACGGGTTTTATCCTCTTGAGTATCTTCACGATCAATATAAGGTGGAAGTGGCATATGACCAATATCGTCAAGCATAGAAAGTAGGGGCGCGCTAAATTCCAGCTCAAATAAATCATCGACACGACCCAGCATCTGGGCTGAAAAGCCACTATCAAATAATAAAAGCGCACCTGCCTTAGGCGACTTACTAGCACGAATATGTGCCAGTGCGGTTTGGACCCCAGTAATTCGCTCAATCAGTATCTCGACACTGCCACCCGTTTCTTTATTGCCAAAAATACGCGCAGGAATTACCTTAGTATTATTGAACACCAATAAATCGCCCGCTTGCACATGATCCAAAATATCGGCAAATGTCTGATGCTGAATAGCACCAACGCCATCCATAGCCAATAACCGACTACCGCGACGATCCGCGGTGGGTTGACGAGCAATCAGCTCATCTGGCAAGTCAAAACGAAAATGATCTAAGCGCATTAAAAAACTATCAATTGAGTGAATTTTGTAAGGTCGCAAGGGTATAGAAAATCACCTCAAACGCCAACTTTTTTAACAAAATACATCAACATAGGTTGTTGACCAAAGACCGATCACTGCCAGAGTGGTGGCAATGTTTTGCTCCTGCAAACATTGCATTCCCGCCATCCATGGCGGTCAAATTGGTAGACAGATTCAAAATCCCCCGCCCTTAAAAGCGTGCCGGTTCGACCGA
>Ga0066379_10000055_pt1 | contig 27665 bp, 25 predicted proteins | sample Knorr_S23_td_250_FD_70951 | JGI IMG/M metagenome (GOLD analysis project Ga0066379, IMG submission 70951) | Marine microbial communities from Southern Atlantic Ocean transect - Knorr_S23_td_250_ad_251m_LV_A | ecosystem: Environmental > Aquatic > Marine > Oceanic | place: Southern Atlantic ocean...
CCTATGGGTATGGCAATGCTTAAGGAATATCCTGATTCAAAATCATTTATGGAAGCTTTGTGTAAAACCAATGCGGATATTGCACAGGATTTTTTACAGACTCAGGCATTCCTAAAAAGCTACAGTCGTAAAAGTGAGGCTACCTATCGTAGCTATCGCAATGAAGTTGAGCGTCTTTTACTATGGTCATGGACAGTTGCCGATAAAACGGTAATTCAGCTGAAACGCCCTGAATTAGAGGCTTTTTTCGACTTTATACACAGTCCGCCATCTACTTGGGTTGGTGAATCGGTACAGGATCGGTTTAGAATAATCGGCGGAGAGTGGCGTCAAAATGAATTTTGGCGGCCATTTGTAGCGAAGATTAGCAAGGAGGACCGCAAAAAAGCATTGGCAGGGGGTTTGGATGTAAAGCCCGATACTAAGGGGCATACGCTATCTGGAGAGGCTATAAAGATATGTTTTTCAGCTATTTCCTGCTTTTATGACTATTTAGCCGATGAGGGTTATGCATTTGGCAACCCTATTCCGGCTATTCGCAAGCAATCGCCTTATTTAATTAAGGGCGCCACACAAAAAAATATAAAACGATTATCTGACCTTCAGTGGGACTATGTCTTAAGCTGTGCTGAAGAAAAAGCCAACAACGACGCTACCTATGAGCGTATGTTATTTGTTGTTGCGCTTATTAAGACGCTGTATTTGCGCGTCTCTGAGCTATCCGACAGACCTAATTGGCAGCCCATATGGCAACATTTTTGGCAGGATTCGGACGGTAACCATTGGTTAAAGGTTCTAGGTAAGGGTAATAAACTACGTGATATATCGGTGCCTAGTGCCCTATTTCCCTTTATAAAGCGCTACCAGGCCTATAGATCTCAGTTGAATAGCAACTTTAATAGTAATGCACCATTAGTGGTTAAAAATCGCGGTACTGGTGGTATGAGCTCTAGGCAGTTGCGACGTATTGTGCAAGAGGCATTTGATATGGCTTACGATAAGATGCTTGCTGAAGAGTTTTCTGAAGAGGCTAAAGCCCTCAGAGAGGCAACAACGCACTGGTTGCGACATACTGGTGCCTCGCAGGATATCGCTACCCGACCTTTAAAACATATGGCGGACGATTTGGGGCATGCCAGCATGGGAACTACAGACCAAGTCTATATTCAATCTGATATGAAAGAGCGTGCCAGAACGGGAAAAAATAGAGAAGTATAATATTTAAAACAGTAATTTAATCCATAAACATAATAATTTACATTAAGTTTAAGAATATGACTTAAAACTTTATTTGGGTTCGAAGAGAAAGTGCAGAGCCTGAATTTCCGTTATCAATCCCAGATGCATCGGTATCAATGGCATTAAGCATAAATTTAATTCGCTTGTTGAGATAGTAGTTAACAGCTAGAACTGTGCTAACGACCTCTATATCCGTGTTATTGTTTGCACTTCCAATATGAACAGACTGCAGGGTTCCTTTTCTCAGGATCAGCTCCCATGCGCCTGCAGAGGATGAGGGCTTAAGGCTAGTAAACCGCCCTTTTTTATAGGGACGATGATCTTTGGTTAAGAAATAGGATAGCTGGCTATAATAGCCTTCATAGGTTGCACTTTCTAAAGCTTCTGATGCATTGATCTGTAGCCGTTGATATTCACCTTGCAGCGACAAAGGACCCCTGCCCCATGCTATTTCAACGCCAGATTTCTCAACAGTGTCGGTAACTATATTCTCGGTATCTACAAGGCTTGCTGCGCTATCAACGCCGCCATTGGTTTTAAGTTTATATTCAGCGCCCTGTAAATCCCTTTTTGAATAGGCCACTCCAATATGATTGTAGCTAGCAATAGTATTTACAGGGCTAAATGTGGCTCTGGCGGTATAGGCCTTGTCACCATCAGTCTTTACTTTGCCATTTTGTTCTACATTGTAAGCGCCTACACTCCAGGTATATTGACTGGTGTAATTAGAAAGATTGATGCCTTTGCTTCTGCCTAGGGCGAACACTGCAAGGGCTCTTTCAGTAAATAGGGTATTTGCAGAACTGGTTAAATTTTCAAGGCCAAAAGGTTCTTTCGACTGCCCTATTTTAATGTCGGCAACATCAAATCCTTTGTATCGCAAGTAAAGATCTTTTATCTCGTAGCTATCATCACCTTCATTAATGGCAACCTGTAGTTTGCTAGACCAGTTTTTGGCGATGGGTAGCTTTAGCGATAGTCTTGCTCTGCGTAGCTGTGAGTCGTATTTGTAGCCATCTTGTTGATCTTCGCGATAAATGCCATCAAAACGGTTTGAATCAAGGTTTAATCTAAGTCCAGCATCAAGCTCTTGAAAAAAAGTATTGTCTAAAATATTTGACTGGACTTTGACATTATCAATATCGAGTGCCGATACAGAATGCGTAAAAAAACAACTTGCAAGCGTTACCGTTAACAAGGCAACCTGCTTCGTGTTAAGCACTTTGTTCAGCCTCAGTTGTAGGCAGGCTTTGATTATTAGTTACTGGTTTAATGCCCTTTTTTATTTCGCTGTGAGATACCTTTAGGTTAGCTATATCACTAAGGAAATCGATATTAGTGATTTCAATGTTTTTTATATCTAAGCCAGTACGTTCAGTAATATCTGCAACTAAAATATGATAATTTTCAGGACGAATATTGTGGATGTTTTCGTAACGAATATTTTTTTCAAAAACTCTTGGCGCAAACAGACTAGTCTCTCCAATGGCAACAATAAGGCATAAAAGACCGTTAACAAAAACAGCGCTTGCCGGATTTAATGGCCCTACCCCATTGAGTAGTGAGATCACGATAACTAGGAAAAGATAAGTCATGTCTCGGATAGAAATTGATTCTGTTCTATAGCGCAGCATTGCAAATATGGCAAAAAGACCAAAGGCAAAGCCCATAGAGATTTCAACGCCCTGTAAAAGATGCGTCAGTAAAAAGACTCCCGTGCCAAACATAAAAAAGCCAAACAAGGAATTTCTTTTAGGCGAATGACGAAAGAAAATACCACGTAATAATACCCCCAGAAATAAGGTATTGATAAATAGTAACGGAAAAAATTGACTACTCAGTGGTTCAAAAATGTCATTCATTCATTATGCTCCCTTCTTAAGTTTCATCAAATTCATCTTGAATCGGTTAGATTTGATGTGTTTATTATTAGTCAGTGATTGACCCATGCAGTATTTGCTAAAGCCCTTAGCCCTCACGCTCATTTCGCGCATTAAACGGTAAAATGGTGACTGTCTATCTAATTTTTCTTGTTTTAACTCAGCTATATAAAAGTCTGAGAGTGTATAGTTATCTTGAGGTTTAGCCTGTTTAAGCTTGCTCGCGAAGTTAATGTTTAAATCCAGTGTTAATCGTTCTTTTCGAGCGTCGCTTGCCAGGCTAATTCTTCTATAAGAGCAAGCTTGAGACGGAATCAGCTTAGTTGAAGCATCAATCCCATTATCCTGCAGAAAGGCGTGATTGTCGGAAAGTGCGGTATTGGCGTCTTTATCGGCCAAGCAGCGGTTTTTAATGGTACGCCCTTTATTGTTTTTAAATTTAACCTCTAAATAACTTGTTCCTACATCAGCATACTGTCTATGCCTTACCTTGTGGCGATTAAGCTTGCGGTTATGATGGTTGTTGTAAAAATGAAGCTCAGAGGTATCAAAATATATATTGTCGTACTGAAAAATCGAAATGCCATCAATCATCAATAAAGAATAGGAAGAATTACAAGCGTTTAAAACCTGAATCAGCGAGTTGATAGGAAGCAAAAACTTGCTGTCTACGCGATTCATTAGCGAGGAATTTGCTAAGCCGGAAAGATCATGCGTAGAAAAGCTTTTAACTGTCTGGTCTAGCTGACTATCTACTTCTGGTAATAAGACTGTTTTATCAAATTCATACAACATTTTTTATCCCAACGACCCTCACTAGGAAATAAAAGTCTTAGGCGGCAAGCAATGTGCACCAAGCAGACTTTAATTGAGTTCATTTGCGACAACCTGAACTACTGAGAGGGGCTTTATAGTTATTAACACCAAAACGCAGGGTCATGTCTGTAGAGAGAATTCGTAAACGCAGTGTCACGGTGTTCTTTTAATTATCACCACAGGTTATCGATTTTCGCCGTTGATTGCAATGCTTTTTGTAAGCCTAAGCTAGTTTATGGCGAGCTTTACTGATCTGATTTCCTTAGTCTTTCAGTTAAGTTTCGAATAAATACTCGAAATAACTTGAACTTTTATTCGAAAAATAGTTTACTGGTATTATCTAGGCCAACAATGGAGACTATTCGTATGGTTAAGCAATTAAGCCCAAGAAATGAACCGGTACAAAACAGGGCTAGAAAGCAGCGCGATAAGATTCTAAAGGTTACCTCTGAGCTACTAAAGACGGTGGGTCTAGATGATTTGACAACCATTCTGGTGGCCAAGAAGGTTGGGATATCTGTTGGTACTCTATACCACTACTTTCCAAACAAGCATGCGATTCTTTACGCGTTGTCAGAGCTTTGGATAGAGCAAATCAAGCTGACACTAAGTGATATAGAATCAGAAAATATAGAGCAAATGCCGCTAAAACCCTTTGTTAATCAGATGGTGGAGCGACTTTCGATGATTTATAGGGAATCTTCTTCACTGCTTCCGCTTGTTGCTGCAATGAGCTCAACGCCAGAGCTGAAAAAGACTCATGACAAATACCTTTCAAGTGTTTATGGCGGCTTAGTTAGCCTGTTTTTAAGGCTGTCGATATCATTGAGCAGCGGGGATGCAGCTCATTTAGCCCGTTTTTATTGGCAGATTTGTCATTCTATACTGTCAGATATCAGCAATTCTGATATGGAGGAGGCTCAATCCCTGTCCGATTTAAAGTTCTTGCTGTTTTCTTTACTTGAGCGAGCCAAAGCAAACTTCTAATATCCTGAATTAATAGAGGCACATAACCTATTGATATATATTACTTTAAAGTTACAAATTCTTCAGCAGTTGAGGGGTGAATACCTATCGTTGAATCAAAGTGTGATTTTTTAGCGCCTGCTTTAATCGCTATAGCAATGCCTTGAATAATTTCTGCGGCATGATGACCTACCATATGACAGCCAAGCACCCTATCACTGGTGTTATCGACAATCATTTTGATAAATGTTTTATCAGTCCCCTTCCCTAAGGTCTCAAACATGGGTTTAAAATCTGATCGATAGACGGAAATATTGGTATATTGTTGTGACGCCTGTTCTTCAGTTAAACCTACAGTGGCCAATTCTGGCTGACTAAAGACGGCTGTTGGGATATTTGTGTAATCCATTACTAAATGCGCATCGTCAGCGTATAGATGATTAATGAGTACCATCGCCTCCTTAATGGCTACTGGGGTTAGCTGGACATGATCTATTACATCACCAATAGCATAAATACTGGGTTCATTGGTGCAGTAATGCTTGTCGACAATAATTGCATTATTATTGTTTAATTCAATGGCAGTATTTTCTAGCCCAAGGCCGTGGGTATTAGCCTTTCTACCTGTGGCATATAGCACCATCTCCGTTGTGATTGATTGTCCGTTATTGAGGTTAACAGTGAGATATTGCTCGTTTTTCTCAATTGAAGTGACATTAGTATTAAGCGCTATACTTATGCCTTTATTTATCATCCCGTCTTTAACCTTTTGAGTGCAATCCCTATCAAACGATTTTAATAGTTGGTTTCCTCGGTAAATTAGCTGTGTTTCTACACCGAGACCATTCAGGATGCCGGCAAATTCAACGGCAATATAACCTCCGCCAACAATGACTGCTTGCTTCGGCAGTTTGGGTAAATTAAACATATCATTCGATGTGATTGCTAAATCTTTACCAGGAATCTCTGGTATGTACGGCCATCCACCGGTTGCAATTAGTATTTTTTCTGCCCTGTATTGCTTGCCGTTAATAGACACAAGCTGAGGGCCCTCTATTTTAGCTCTGCCGCGAAAAACCGTGGCGCCACTATGATCTAACAGGTTCTGATAAATCCCGTTTAAACGCCTTATTTCATCGGTTTTATTGTCTCTTAGCCTGTCCCAATCAAGGGTAGCTGATTGATATTGATTCCACCCATAGCCCTCACTAGCGTGAAACAGTTCTGGAAACTGTGACGCATAGACAAAAAGTTTCTTGGGCACACAGCCAACATTAACACAGGTACCTCCAAGATCAGAAACTTCAGCGATAGCAACGCGCTTACCCATTGATGCGGTCATACGTGCGGTACGAACCCCGCCAGAGCCTGCGCCTATAACAAATAGGTCAAAGTCGAACGGGTCACTCATGGTTGTCGACAGCATCCTGATTAAACCAGGCGAGCTTCTTATGTAGGCTGACCACAGTGCCGACAATAATCAATGTAGGTGCTTTGGCATCTGCTGCGCGCACAATATCGGGCAATGTTTCTAAATTTCCGGTAAATACGCGCTGATGTTCAGAGGTTCCCTTTTCAATCAGGGCTATTGGTGTGGTTGCATCTAGACCGTGATCTTGCAGATGCTGACAAATAGCCTCCAATCCATTGAGTCCCATATAGAACACAAGGGTTTGATTGGGCTGTATCAGTTCTGGCCAGTTGAGATCTAGCTTGCCAGAGCGATGGTGGCCGGCAATAAAGCGCACCGATTGTGCATGATCTCGATGTGTCAGTGGTATCCCCGCATAACTGGCACAGCCTGAAGCGGCGGTAATGCCGGGGACTACTTGGAAGGGAATGCCGTGTTCAGCTAGCATCTCTAGTTCTTCACCACCGCGTCCAAATATAAACGGGTCGCCCCCTTTTAAGCGCACTACTCTATACCCTTCTAGGGCGTAATCGACCAGTTTTTGATTGATATTATCCTGTGTTACTGGATGGTCACCCGCGGTTTTACCCACATAGATTCGCGTGGCATCGCGACGCACAAGATTGAGTACCGGCTTGGACACCAGTCGATCGTAAAGCACTATATCTGCCTGTTGCATCAGTCGAAGCGCTTTAAAAGTCAGCAAATCAGGATCGCTGGGGCCACCACCGATTAGGTAGACTTCACCGGTTTTAAATTCAGTGCTGGCATCAAGCTTATTTTGTAAAAGTTGCTCTGCCGTTTGTATATTATTGTTATAGGCCTGTTCAGCAATCGGTCCATTAAAGACTTCTTCCCAGAATGCTTTGCGATCCGCTCCATTAGAAAATTTTGCTTTGACTTTTTCTCTAAATCTACCGGCTAATGAAGCCAATTTGCTCATGCCGGCTGGAAACAGGCTCTCTAGCTGGGTTCTAATTAGGCGCACTAAAACAGGTGCATCCCCACCGCTGGAGATAGCGATTTGAATCGGTGAACGATCGACGATGGAGGGAAAAATAACCGTTGAATATCCGGGATCATCGACCACATTTGCCAGCATATTAGCCGCTTGCGCATGCTGGGATACTTCTCGGTTTATTTGGGCGTCGTTAGTGGCGGCAATAACCAACACTGTATCGGGCTGTGCTTGGACATGCTGTTGCTGATAAGGGGCTCGGATTAGTTCGAGATTGCCAATACCCTGCTGTTTATCAACTGCATCCATCTCTAATAGATCGAAGCAAAAGTCTTTAGCAACAATAGTTATTATTGCCCCTGCTTCTTGTACCAAGCGCACCTTGCGCAGTGCTATTTCGCCGCCGCCAATGACCAGTACGCGACGATTGTTTAAATTATGAAAAAGTGGCAAATAATCCATCAGTTAATCAGGGTCTGCCCGCCCATCAATGGTTGTAGGATTTCTGGAATGGCGATAGAACCATCGGCTTGCTGGTAGTTTTCCATTACCGCAATCAGGGTGCGCCCAACAGCCAAACCCGAGCCATTAATGGTATGTAGGAATTCGGTTTTACCCTCAGAATTTCTAAAACGAGCCTTCATTCTACGCGCCTGAAAATCAGTGAAATTACTACATGAGGATATTTCTCTATAGGTATTTTGCGATGGAAGCCAGACTTCAATATCGTAGGTTTTAGCCGACGAAAATCCCAAATCGCCACCGCACAACACTACTGTGCGATAGGGCAACCCCAGTTTTTGTAAAATTGCTTCAGCATGCCCAGTAAGGGTTTCATGAGCTTGGCTGGACTGATCTGGGTGGACAAACTGAACCATTTCAACTTTTTCAAATTGGTGTTGGCGAATCATACCACGTGTATCGCGCCCAGAACTACCGGCTTCACTGCGAAAACAGGGCGTATGTGACACATATTTGATTGGCAGATGGTCGACAATTTCATTCCGATGAATATTAGTGACAGGGACTTCTGCCGTGGGGATCAGATAGTAATTACGTTCATCGTCTAATTTGAATAGGTCCTCTTCAAATTTGGGTAACTGTCCAGTGCCAAATAACGAATCAGAATTAACAATATAAGGAACATAGACCTCTTGATAGCCATGCTCTTCAGTATGGGTGTTGAGCATAAATTGGGTTAATGCACGATGAAGTCGTGCTAGTCCACCGCTCATTTGGGCAAATCTAGACCCAGTTATTTTAGCGGCTCTATCAAAATCAAGACCCCTTAAATCAGTGCCCAAATCAACGTGATCTTTAACCTCAAAATCAAAATTAGCGATTGTTCCCCAGCGCCTAACTTCGACATTATCATCTTCATCCTGACCTTCAGGTACAGTGGCATCTGGAATATTAGGGATACCCTGTAGCAGGTCGTCTAACTGACTTTGAACCTCAGCTAGCGAAGTATCTGCATCAGCACTGGCTTTTTTTAACGCTTCGCCTTTGGCTTTTAAGGGCTCAATATCTTCGCCTTTTGATTTTGCCTCACCAATAAGTTTGCCCATGCTTTTAGAGTAGGTATTACGCTCTTGCTGAATCGCTTCAGCCTTAAGTTGCAGTTCTTTACGCTGGGACTCAAGTAATAAAAACTCATCGCAATTTAACTCAAAGCCTTTCACTTTAAGGCTCTGGGCTATTGTATTTAGCTCCGAACGCAATAGTTTCGGGTCAAGCATAATTAATTCCTTAAAACAGTCGTGTAAGCCAGATGGCAAAAGTAATAGCTAATAGACACAGAGCTACTGTTGAAACAACATAGATAAGTGCCATTAATTGGCCGCCATTTTGCCACAGATTAAGGGCGTCAAGCGAGAATGTTGAAAAAGTTGTAAAGGCACCTAAAAAGCCAACCATTAAAATACTACGTGCCTGGTCCGGCAAGCCACCCTTCTCAACTATGAGTACATACAAAACACCCATTAATAGACTGCCAGCAACATTCACTGATAGTGTTGCAAGCGGAAATTTATAACTGCCAACAGGCAGTAATGTGATACTTATCCAGTAGCGGCACAGGGCACCTAGCGCGCCACCCAGTGCAACGGAGATCCAATGCATTAGTGTTTTTCCTTATTCTGCTGATCCAGTGATCGAAGATACTTTAATTTTTCTGCTATTTTAACCTCTAGGCCACGATCAGTGGGGAAATAATACTCTGTATCTTTTATTTCTTCGGGAAAATAGTTTTCCGCAGCTGCGTAGCCGCCTTCTTCATTATGGGCATATCTATAGTCTTTACCATAATCTAGTTGTTTCATAAGCTGTGTGGGCGCATTGCGTAAATGTAAAGGTACATCATAACTGTGCCCAGAACGAATATCAGCCATAGCCGCTTTGTAAGCAGTATAGACAGCATTACTTTTTGCTGCGATTGCAAGGTAGATAACAGCTTGAGCTAAACCTAGTTCGCCTTCAGGACTTCCAAGCCGTTCCTGTGAATTCCACGCATTTAGGCTAATTTCAAGTGCTCTCGGGTCTGCATTGCCTATATCCTCACTGGCAATGCGCACCAATCTTCGCGCTATATATAGAGGGTCACAACCACCATCAAGCATACGGCAAAGCCAATAAAGTGAGGCGTCAGGATCTGAGCCTCTAACAGATTTATGTAAGGCAGAAATTTGATCGTAAAAATACTCGCCCTTGTTATCAAATCGACGACTATCGCCAACCAAAACCTGTTCGAGTATTTCGGTATCTAATACAGGCAGGTCTTCTGAAACAAGATCAGCAGCAATTTCTAGCAAATTTAGAGCCCGACGAGCATCGCCATCAGCTGCATTGGCAAGTAAGTCCAGCGCATGCTCTTCTATGGTTAAAGCGCTATTATTATTGGCGTTAAGCTGGGGTAAGGCATTATTAACAATAGTTTTAATATCATCTACAGTTAAACTTTTAAGAACATAGACACGACATCTGGATAAGAGCGCATTATTAAGTTCAAATGACGGATTCTCAGTAGTGGCTCCAATAAATATAACGGTGCCATCTTCAACAAAGGGCAAAAAGGCGTCCTGTTGGGATTTGTTAAAGCGGTGAACTTCATCCACAAACAGTATGGTCTTGCGGCCATGGGCATCTCGTTGTTGCTGAGCGATAGAAATTGCGGCTCTAATTTCTTTTACACCAGAAAGAACCGCAGATATAGCTTCAAAATGTGCATCGGCTGCCTTAGCAACTATTTTTGCTAAGGTGGTTTTACCAACACCTGGAGGCCCCCACAGGATCATTGAATGTGGTTGGCCATTGTTTATGGCTTCTCTTAATGGCTTGCCTTGACTAAGAATATGTTGCTGTCCAAAAAAACTAGCAAGATCTTGAGGCCGCCTTTTAGATGCGAGTGGCTGATAGGATTCTTGGGTAAATAGATCAGTGGACATGGCTTACAATATCCACTCCCTCTGGTACAACAAAGGTAAAAAAATCATCCGTAAATAACGGGTTAAGCTCAAACTGTTTAAACCTAAGATGAGTCTTTTGTCCTAGGTTATCGGTGAAACTAATGGCTGATAAAGTACGGTCATTAAATTCAACCATCAAGTTGGTATACAGGGCATTTACCTGATTAGGTTTAAGAATAAACTGTTGTTTAGAATCCGTTACAAGCGGTTGCGCAACAAGTTTAAAATGTTCATTGAGCTGCTGTGGATCTCCAAGTAGTAGACTGATTGGATTAGCTTCAGGGTTATTGCTATAGGGCTCAATAATGACCTGTTCTAAATCGGGATCATATATCCATAAACGTAGGCCATTGCTAACAATTTTCTGTGCTGCAGGTTCAAATACAGTCCAGTGAACCCTGTTTGGTTTTTGCGCATGTAACCGGCCAGATAGACTCTGAAATGTTGTACCCTGCTCATCCATTAATTGTTGGCTAAAGTTAACTGAAAAACTCTTTATCGGGCTTAAAAGGTTGTAGAGTTGCCTTTCCGAAGTATCCTGTGAAAAACACAAAGATGAAAAGTTTATAGTTAAAACACCCAAAAATATTCGACTAAAAAAGTTCATAATCTTTAGCTATTACCAGATGAGGGCGCTAAAACTTCCCTGCTGCCATTGTTCCCCATGGCGCTAACAACACCACTGGCCTCCATCTGTTCAATTAGTCTTGCCGCTCGGTTATAGCCGACCCGCAATTTTCTCTGTACAGAGGATATTGAAGCCTTACGAGTCTCAAGAACAAAGGCTACTGCTTCATCATATAGAGGGTCGCTTTCACCGTTATCATCAGATTCCTCACTGGCATTAAAGCCGGGAACAGCGACACCAGATGAAGCGGCTTCGTCAGTAATTTCAGTTAAATAATTAGGTTCGCCACGTCGCTTCCAGTCAGCCACAACCTTGTGAACTTCATGATCATCCACAAAAGCACCATGAATTCTTTCTGGCACGCTAGTTCCTGGTGGCAGGTACAACATATCACCATGACCTAGCAATTGCTCGGCTCCACCCTGATCCAAGATGGTTCGGGAATCAATTTTTGACGATACCTGAAAACCAATTCTTGAAGGAACATTAGCTTTAATCAATCCAGTGATAACATCGACTGATGGACGCTGTGTTGCCAGTATAAGATGAATGCCAGCCGCCCTTGCCTTCTGTGCAATACGTGCAATCAACTGTTCGACTTTTTTGCCCACAATCATCATCATATCGGCAAATTCATCGACTACGACAACGATATATGGGAGCGTTTCTAAAACAGGTGCTTCTGGTGGCTCTTGGGTTTGGTCCCAGCCCATTTCGTCAGGGTTAAACACCCACAGTGGGTCGGTAATTGGGTTACCCGATTTATTCGCATCTTCAATTTTACGGTTATAACCTGCTATATTTCTAACGCCTAGAGCCGCCATCAATTTATATCGGCGCTCCATTTCGCCAACACACCAACGAAGGCCACTGGAGGCATCCTTCATATCCGTTATAACTGGTGTTAAAAGGTGAGGAATATCATCATATACCGATAGCTCCAACATTTTCGGATCAATAAGTATAAGTTTTACTTCATCTGGAGAGGCCTTAAATAAAAGGCTCAACAGCATGGCATTAATACCAACAGACTTACCAGAGCCTGTTGTACCTGCAACTAGTAAATGAGGCATTTTTGCAAGATCTGCAACCACAGGCACACCCGCAATATCGTTACCCAGAGCCAGTGTTAATGGTGAGCTAGAGTTGTCATAAGCATCAGACGTTAGCACCTCGCTTAAACGTACCATTTCTCTGGTTTCATTGGGAATTTCAATACCCACAACAGATTTACCTTGAATCACTTCAACCACGCGGACACTAATAACCGCCATAGAGCGGGCTAAATCCTTAGCTAATCCAGTAATACGGCTTACCTTAATACCGGCTGCGGGTTGTATTTCAAAGCGTGTGACTACAGGCCCAGGTAAAACCTCCACCACGGTGGCACTGATACCAAAATCTTGAAGTTTAACTTCCAATAAGCGAGATAAATGCTCAAGGGATTCGTTTGAAAAACCTGTATTGGACGTTTTATCTTGAGCATCCAGTAAATTCAATGGCGGAAGCACACCAACCAATTTTTCATCGACAAATAACGGCTGTTGCTTTTCTCTTTCTACTCGTTTGCTATTTTTTGCCTTGGCTTCAGGTGCACTTATGGTTACCGGCATACGCTGCTGTTTTTTCTTTGTCGCAGCCTCAACCTTAATTGAACGTTCTGCTTTGGCATCTTTGGCAATATTTCTTTCAATCTGTTTGCGTCTAAATTCGCTAAAATTAGTTGTTAACCAACGACTAAAGGCCATAGTCGAAACGCCTAGTGAATCAATGAGAAGGATCCATGAAATTTCTGCGAAAACAGTCAGTCCAAAAAAGAACAATGAAAGTAAAATAACCGTGGCTCCAGTGAAGCTAAATACTTCGAGCACAGATTCGCTGATTGTTTTACCAAGGACCCCACCAAATCCCGAGGGATAGGTAGTAAGAGAGTCGTCAAGCTGGATGTTGGCAAGTGATGTAGCGCTCACCATAACCAAGACAAAGCCAATTAAGCGCAGGCTAAAAGTAACAGAGTCAAATGGCATTGCCTCTTTTAGCAGGCAGGTACGGAGAATCTGCAATGCTCTAGCGGCCAGCAATAGCGGAAATAAAAATGCCATGCCACCAAATAGGTTAAAGAAAATGTCAGCAAACAAAGCGCCAGCGGGCCCAATGGCATTTTCTATTTGGTGAGAGGTTGCCGTTTTTGACCAGCCAGAGTCTTCTGGCGAGTAGCTTAATAGGGCCACCATCATAATGAGACAGAGTGCAATGCAACCAATAAGAGCGCCTTCGGCAAGAAGTTGCTTAGACCTTGTTTCAGTATCGGCCTGCTGAGTGGATGTCGAGTTAGTTCGTGTTGTTTTTGTATTGCTCAAGGTTAAAGCCCTATTAGCTCTGTAAAGCACTAATTGTAGCTTAATTTAGACTAAACGCCATGCACTACCGTTATATTGATAAACTATGTAAAGAAATTAAAAAATTAATTGGTGACTTGAGTAAGAATCATTATGATAGTCGGCCTAATAAACGGTTTTAAAAACCAAACATTAAACTTTATTATCCGAGAAAAAATTATGTCTGACGTGCAACATTTCCCTCTTATTATTTTAGGATCAGGCCCTGCTGGCTGGACCGCCGCTGTTTATGCTGCGAGAGCAAATCTTAATCCTGTAGTGATTACAGGAATACAACAGGGTGGACAGCTAACCACTACAACAGATGTTGATAATTGGCCGGGAGATGACGAAGGTGTTCAGGGTCCAGAGTTAATGGCACGCATGCAACGTCATGCTGAGCGTTTTGACACTCAAACAATCTTTGATCATATTGAATCAGTAGAGCTTACTGAGCGCCCTTTTAAACTTGAGGGTACTCAATCCTATACCTGTGATTCGCTGATTATTGCAACCGGTGCATCTGCGCAATATTTAGGACTTCCTTCTGAAGAAGCCTTTATGGGCAAAGGTGTATCAGCCTGTGCTACCTGTGACGGATTTTTCTATAGAAACAAAAAAGTGGCTGTAGTCGGCGGTGGGAATACGGCTGTTGAAGAAGCGCTTTATCTATCAAATATATGTTCAGAGGTTGTTCTAGTTCACCGTAGAGATAGTTTACGTGCAGAGAAAATGCTCCAGGATAAGCTTTTTGAGAAGGAGCGCGATGGCAATATTAGTATTGAATGGAATCACAATCTTAAAGAAGTGTTGGGAGATGATGCTGGCGTTACAGGTCTAGAGCTAGCTGATAATGAAGGGAATACCAAGCAAATTGATGTTGCTGGTGTATTTATTGCCATTGGTCACAAGCCTAATACGGATATCTTCTCTGGCCAGCTTGATATGAAAGATGGCTACATAACAATTGCGGGCGGCATGGCTGGCAATGCCACTGAGACAAGTATTAAGGGTGTATTCGCCGCAGGTGATGTTGCTGATCATGTCTATCGGCAAGCGGTTACCTCAGCCGGCACCGGCTGTATGGCTGCACTTGATGCTGAACGCTTCTTAGACACCTAAATGCAACTGACTGTATTAGATCCGCAGGCACCCATATTTCCTGATCCTAATACCGCATTAGATGATCCTGATGGTTTACTGGCTGTAGGTGGAAACCTTCAGTCAGATACCCTTCTCTCTGCTTATTATCAAGGTATTTTTCCTTGGTATAGCGACGATGACCCTATTCTTTGGTGGTCGCCAAGTACTAGATGCGTCATTGACCCTTTATATTTACATATTTCTAAAAGCTTACAAAAACAACTACGTAAACAGGCTTACCGGGTAACGTTTAATCAATCATTTGAGCAGGTTATAAAGGCCTGTTCTGAGCGTGATTTTAAGACTGAGACTTGGATAGATAGCGAAATGATTTTGGCCTATACTTATTTAAATAGACTGGGTAGAGCTCATTCTGTTGAAGTATGGCAGGATGAAGTGCTAGTTGGCGGTGCCTATGGTGTAGCTGTTGGGGCGATATTTTGCGGTGAATCAATGTTTAGCCGCAAAACTAATGGGTCCAAGATTGCATTGGCCTATCTATGTAAACATTTAGCCAGTTTAGGTTTCAAGCTTATTGACTGTCAGTTAGAGACTGAACATTTAATTAGCATGGGTGGACAATCATTAAAAAGGCGCGCTTTTTTACAAACACTTAAACAATATCGTGATTGTAAAATTGACTGGACTAGCGAATGTTTATTTGCCCCATCTAGCAAATAATTAATTATTAGAGGGGCGCACTACAAATAATGACTTTGCTATATTGAGCATTTTCAGGCAAACTGCGCGCTTTTTACAGAGTACTAAAAATTACCTATGGCAAAAGAAGATCACATCGAATTCGACGGCGAGGTTATTGATACCCTGCCCAATACCATGTTCAAAGTAAAACTTGAAAATGATCATGTTATTACCGCGCATATCTCAGGAAAAATGAGAAAACATTACATTCGTATCCTAACGGGTGATAAGGTTAAGGTAGAAATGACACCTTACGACCTAACTAAAGGCCGTATTACTTTCCGCGAAAGGTAGAACTACGCCATGGAGACTTAGGTTTCAGAAGACTCCATGGCCTCTATACTAATAGCTAGCGAATCATCCTTCATAGTTACCAATACTGTACCTCCGCGCTGACTTAAAGACCCAAATAATACCTCTTCAGCGAGGGGCTTTTTGATATTTTCCTGAATCAGTCGATCCATTGGTCGTGCACCCATCTTCGCATCGTAACCGTTAATTGCCAGCCACTCTCGGGCTTTATCATCAACGTTTAAGAATACCTTTTTTTCATCCAACTGGTTTTGCAACTTGACCAAAAATTTATCTACTACTGTAGCAATGATACTGAGTGGCAAGCGTCCAAACTGAACAATTGTATCTAAACGATTTCTAAATTCAGGGGTAAAGGTTTTGTTTATATCTGTCAAAGCATCAGAGCTATGATCCTGCTTAGAAAATCCAATTGACGTGCGATCAAGACTTTCAGTGCCTGCATTGGTTGTCATAATTAGAATAATATGTCTAAAATCCGTTTTACGCCCGTTATTATCAGTTAATGTCCCGTGATCCATTACCTGCAGCAATAAATTAAAGATATCAGGGTGTGCTTTCTCCACCTCATCGAGTAAAACAACCCCATGTGGTTGTTTCGCCACAGCTTCAGTTAAAAGGCCGCCTTGATCGAAACCCACATAGCCCGGCGGTGCTCCAATGAGTCGTGAAACTGCATGGCGCTCCATATATTCAGACATATCGAAGCGAATTAAGGGTATTCCCAATAATTTAGCCAATTGACGGCTCATTTCGGTCTTGCCGACGCCTGTGGGGCCTGCAAATAAGAAACTACCAATGGGGCGCTCCCCTTCCCTTAACCCCGCTCGTGCTAGTTTAATTGCGCTGGTAAGCGCATCGATTGCAGGGTCCTGACCAAATACAACTAAGCGAAGCTGATCATCTAGGCCTTTTAGCTTAGATTTATCAGAGGAAGAGACTGTTTTAGCCGGTATTTGAGCTATTTTCGAGATAATAAGCTCAATATCAGTCACCCCGATGGTTTTTTTCTGACGGCTTTTTGGCTGCAGGCGCTGAAAAGCGCCAGCTTCGTCAATGACATCGATTGCCTTATCAGGCAAGAAGCGATCCGTTATATGTTTACTCGACAGATCAGCCGCAGCCTTAAGCGCGGTATTGGTATATTTTAAACGATGGTGTTTCTCAAATTTTTCTCTTAAACCTTTTAAAATTAGAAAAGTTTCAGATGCAGAAGGTTCAACTACATCAACTTTTTGAAACCGTCGTGAAAGCGCATGATCTTTATCAAATATTTCTCTATATTCTTGGAATGTAGTAGAGCCAAAACATCTTAGTTCGCCAGATGACAGCAATGGCTTCAGCAAATTAGAGGCATCCATCACACCACCAGAGGCCGCACCTGCTCCGATAATAGTATGAATTTCATCAATAAATAATATGCTTTTACCCTGATTTAGTAATTCATTGACTAGACCTTTTAGGCGCTTTTCAAAATCACCCCTATACTTAGTGCCAGCGAGAAGACCACCAAGATCAAGAGAGTATATAGTGAAATCTAGTAGCGGCTCGGGGGCATTACCTTCCACAATTAGCTGAGCAAGACCTTCTGCAATGGCGGTCTTACCCACACCAGATTCACCCACTAATAAGGGATTATTTTTACGGCGACGAATAAGGGTTTGACCTACTCTATCCAGCTGTTCTGATCTTCCGATTAATGGGTCCAGTCCTCCCTGCCCTGCTTTTTCATTTAAGTTAACAGTAAACTGGGCTAATAATTGCCCCTCAGATTGCTGACCCTCGGTGTGTTTTTCAGTTGGATGATAATCAGATTCAACACCATCAGTTGACATATTTTCGTTGGATACTTTTGAAATACCGTGGGATATAAAATTCACCACATCAATACGAGCAATATTTTGTAATCTTAAAAAGTAAACAGCCTGACTCTCTTGCTCGCTAAAAATAGCAACAATAACATTGGCGCCTACAACCTCTTCATTGCTGCTAGAACTGACTTGAAATACTGCTCTTTGAAGAACCCGTTGGAAGCCATGAGTTGGCTGGACTTCAATGTCTTCATATTGACCATGAACTTTGGGTATTTTAGATATCGTAGCATCGATAAACTCGATTAAATCCTGCCGTAAAATGCGTAGATCAACACCGCAAGCACTCAAAACTTGAACGGCTGACTTATCATCTAGTAAAGCTAATAGCAGATGCTCTACCGTCATAAATTCATGACGCTTATCCTGTGCATTTTTATAGGCACGATTGAGTGTTCGTTCCAAATCCTTGCTGAGCATATTCAAGACTCTTTTTGATTGCAGGGTTCAAATTCACAACGCAATGGATGCTGATTACTCTGTGAATATTCATTGACAAGAGTAGCCTTAGTAGCAGCTACATCTTCAGTGTATATACCGCAGATACCTTTTCCAGCATGATGAATCTCAAGCATTATCTTGGTCGCTTTTTCCTTTGAGTGATAGAAAAAGAGCTCCAGAAGTTCGACCACGAAATCCATTGGGGTATAGTCATCGTTCAAAAGAACCACTTGGTACATTGAGGGCTCTCTAAGCTGTGGTTTAGCTTCTTGTACCGCTGTATCCCCATGATCATAGTACGGGGTTTGATGGTGCTCGTTTATGTCGCTCATTTTAAATAGCCATATATTTCATACGTTATAATAATAATTTTATACCACAAGCGTTACAGAGGGTATAAATTTGCGTAAAAAACAAAAAGCTTTCCCTTGTACTTAAAAATACTCAAATACTGACTATACTTATTGTTGAGTGGTTATTTATCACTCTTTTAAACTGCTTAATATAAGGATTAAGGCGATACATTATGGCAGATTCAGGGATGATTAAATGGTTCAGTAATGCCAAAGGGTTCGGTTTTATTATTAATAAGGATGGAGCACAGGATATATTCGTGCATTATAGCTCCATTGTTTGCGATGGTTATAGAACATTAAAATCGGGTCAAATTGTTAATTATGAAATCAAGGAAGGTGAAAAAGGGTTACATGCAGAAAATGTGGTTCCGATTTTTAAGAAGAAACGTCGGGGTAAACGGTTTTAGTGGTTGCTAGTTAATTAAGTGAAAGTAGTTAAGATGTCGAAAAAAGCACAATAAGCTGCCCCAATTAGTTGATGGTAAATCAGGGCAGCAAATTGTTAGTGCTTACATATTAGCGATGATGGCGTCGCCAAATTCAGAACAGGATTTTAATACAGCATCGTCCATTAGGCGTTCAAAATCATAGGTAACAGTCTTATTTGAGATAGCACCCTCAATACCAGAAATTACAAGGTCTGCGGCATCAAACCAACCTAGGTGGCGAAGCATCATTTCAGCAGATAAAATCAATGAACCAGGATTAACCTTATCCTGTCCAGCGTACTTAGGTGCAGTACCGTGTGTCGCCTCAAAAATAGCAACATCATCTGAAAGGTTAGCGCCTGGCGCAATACCAATGCCGCCAACTTGAGCTGCAAGGGCATCAGAAATATAATCGCCATTAAGATTAAGCGTTGCAAGAACACTATACTCATCTGGTCTAAGAATAATTTGCTGAAGCATTGCGTCAGCAATAACATCTTTGATGATAATCTGCTCCCCAGTATTAGGGTTTTTGATAGCATGCCAAGGGCCACCATCTAATAGCTCAGCACCAAATTGCTCGCGTGCAACCTCATATCCCCACTCACAGAATGCACCCTCGGTGAACTTCATAATGTTACCTTTGTGTACAAGGGTAACCGATGGTTTGTTTTGATCAATAGCGTACTGAATAGCCTTAGTAACTAGGCGTTTTGTACCCTGTTCAGATACTGGTTTAACACCGATACCGCAGTTTTCATCAAAACGAATTTTTTTAACGCCCATTTCGTTCTGTAAGAAGTCGATAACTTTACCCGCTTCTTCTGTACCTGCTCGCCATTCAATACCCGCATAAATATCTTCTGAATTTTCACGGAAGATGCACATATCAACTTTATTGGGCTCTTTAACAGGAGAAGGCACCCCAGTAAACCAACGTACTGGACGCTGGCAAACGAAAAGATCTAATTCTTGACGAAGTGCAACGTTTAGCGATCTAAAACCACCGCCTACTGGCGTGGTTAAAGGCCCTTTAATTGAAACAGCATAGTCTTTAATGGCGTCTAAAGTTTCTGCAGGGAACCAATCGCCATCGTATTTTCCAGCCGCTTTTTCTCCACAGAAGACTTCCATCCATGAGATTTTCTTGTCGCCAGCATAGGCTTTTTCGACAGCAGCATCGATAACCTTGATCATTACAGGTGTAATATCAAAGCCAATCCCATCTCCTTCAATATAAGGAATAATTGGGTTGTTAGGTACATTTAGGCTTAGGTCGCCATTAACTGAAATCTTTTCGCCAGATTGCGGAATCTGGATATGCTGATATCCCATTAAGATTCTCCGTGGAGTGATGTTGTGTGTATGAAATACTTCTAAAATATTTAAGGCGCACATTTTACACGTTTTACGCGCTTTTTTAACCCTGTTTCCTATAGAATATGCGTTTTAGAGGAAAAACAGTGTCAAAATTGGTTTTATTTAACAAACCCTACCATGTGTTGAGTCAATTTACTGATGAAGCAGGTCGAAAAACACTAGCAGATTATATCAATATAAAGGGTATATATCCCGCTGGACGTTTAGATTTTGACTCCGAGGGCTTGTTGATTCTTACCGACGATGGCCGCCTCCAATCAATGATTAGTCACCCAAAGTACAAGCTAACAAAAACGTATTGGGCGCAAGTTGAAGGCAATGTAGAACAGCACCACTGCGACAAACTTCTACGCGGCGTCGATTTAAAAGATGGACCAGCTTATGCAAAAAGTTGTAAACCTATTGCACCACCTAATTTATGGTCGAGAGTGCCACCAATACGTGTAAGAAAAACCGTTTCTGATAGCTGGATTGAACTCAGTATAGCTGAGGGACGTAATCGACAGGTACGAAGAATGACTGCTGCTGTTGGGTTGCCCACATTAAGATTGGTGCGAGCCAGTATTGGACAGCTATCTATTGAAAATATAACGCTTGGTGAAACCAAAATTTTCGATGGAAAAAGTACAGCTGAATTATTTAATCAGTTATTAAAAGGTCAAAAGTAGCTATGCCAGATAAGATCCACCTAACGGTTGCCAGCATTATAGTAAAAGATAATCGCTATCTAATGGTTAAAGAAATAGACAATGGTCAATTGGTTATCAATCAACCCGCCGGTCATGTTGAGCCTGGTGAAGATATTATTGATGCGGTGGTTAGAGAAACCTATGAAGAAACGGGTTGGCGCACTGAAATTAATGGATTTATTGGCATCTACAGTTCTAAATCCCCTGCTACTGATATCACCTACTATCGTTTAGCCTTTACGGCAGAGGCGCTATCACAAGACAAGCAAGCGATCATTGATCCCGATATTGACGAGGTTGTTTGGTTAAGTTCTAAACAGATACGCCAAAATACAAAACAATTGCGTAGTCAGCTTGTTATCGATTGCCTCAATGATTTTGAGCAGGGTAAGATTTTCCCTTTGGAAATATTCCGTAACCGCCTATAGTGTTTAAGTAGAAGCTATATTAGGTCTAATCCCACAAAAGGTACAATTAAAGTTCCATGAGTCATTCAGAAAAAGTGATCGTCGGTATGTCTGGCGGTGTAGACAGTTCAGTCGCGGCTCTGCTATTACAACAGCAGGGTTATCAGGTTGAGGGGCTATTTATGAAAAACTGGGATGAGGACGACGGCTCCGAATACTGTACAGCGATACAAGATTTACAGGATGCTCAGCAAGTCTGCGATAAGCTCGGCATCCCTCTTCATACAGCTAACTTTGCCGCAGACTATTGGGATAATGTATTCGAACATTTTCTAGCTGAATATAAGGCGGGTAGAACCCCTAATCCAGATATCTTATGTAACCGAGAAATAAAATTTAAAGTGTTTCTAGAATACGCAGAAATGCTAGGCGCTGCGCACATAGCCACAGGCCACTATGTAAGGCGCGGTAACCATAAGGGTCAGGCTACCTTATTAAAGGGTCTAGATAACAACAAAGATCAAAGTTACTTTTTACATGCTGTCGATGAGTCTGCACTAAGCCGATCATTATTTCCGATAGGAGAACTAGACAAAACTGAAGTCAGAAACATCGCAGAAAAACAGGGTTTTGTTACTTCAAAGAAAAAAGATAGTACCGGCATCTGCTTTATTGGCGAACGACGTTTTAGTGATTTTCTTAAGCAATATCTGCCTGCCCAGCCGGGTCGAATGCTAACCCCAGAGGGCGTCGATATGGGTACCCATCAGGGACTTATGTTCTACACCCTAGGTCAACGTCAAGGATTGGGTATTGGCGGGGTCAAAGATGCCAGTGATGAGCCTTGGTTTAGTTTAGAAAAAGATCTTGAAAATAATATTTTGATTGTCGGTCAAGGCACCGAGCACCCTCGCCTGTTTAACAATAACTTATCTGCATCAGCTATCCACTGGATTAATCAAGCTCCCGATAGGCAGTTTGATTGCTTTGCTAAAACGCGCTATCGTCAACCTGATCAGCGTTGTTCATTAACTATAGATAGTTCAGGTGGCTGTCATGTGCTATTTGATGAACCTCAGCGAGCTATAACGCCTGGCCAATCAGTGGTGTTTTATTTGGATAGCCAATGTCTTGGTGGGGGTGTAATCGATAAAGCATGGCAATCTTAAAATATTTTAAATATTTATCGAGATAAATAACGTGTTTTCTAAACCAAGCAAACAACAGGCTCTTGCATTAGCCGCCATATTTCAGGCTTCAAATCAGGTCTATAAGTTGGCCTATACGGGTGATTCAGATGCCGATAAAATGGCATTTTCTATGTCCACCCTGCTCAATCAAAATCCAGATTCACTGGAGCAACTGTATGGCGCTGTCGAAAATTTACAGGATGGGCTAGCCACCATGCAGAAATTTTTAGAAAACGCTAACAATATATCTGAACCTAAGTATAAAGAAATTATTAGCTATGTTATGTCGTCTATTCATTTAGCTAGCAAGCTTTCAGCAGATCAGCAGCTACTCACTAAAATAGAACATGGTATTGATAATGCCCGACAGCAAGCTGAGCATTTCACCATAACTCACGATAATGTTTACAGTAATGTTGGCGCACTATATCAAGAAACTATCAGTAAAATGCGCCTGCGAATACAGGTTATGGGTTCGGCAGTTTATCTACAGCAATCAGCAGTCTCAGCAAGAATACGCTGTATGCTATTTTCAGCTATCAGAAATGCCTTTTTATGGCGCCAATTAGGTGGCAAAAGACGACATCTTTTATTGCAGCGCAAAGCTTTTATTCAAATTATCAATGATCTTTAAGATTTGGTTTATCCGCTTAACGCATCTCTGAAATCTATTTATAAAACAGTTATAATTGCCGATTAAAATATTTACTCATTTTTGGAACTATCTATCTTATGCAAGATTTGCCTCTTTCAGCTCTAACCGCTATTTCACCTATTGATGGTCGCTACGGTTCAAAAACATCTCAACTGCGCGATATTTTTAGTGAATATGGGCTAATACATTATCGAGTATTGGTCGAGGTTCGTTGGTTGCAACAGCTAAGCCAGCACCCACAGGTTACAGAGGTTAAAGCTTTTTCAGATACCGCTAATCAACTATTAGACAATTTAGTTGACAACTTTTCCGTTGAGCAAGCGCAGCGTATTAAAGATATAGAGAGCACTACTAATCATGATGTAAAGGCCGTTGAATACTTTATCAAAGAAAGTATTGCCGATAATGCCGAGTTAAATGCGGTCAGTGAATATATTCACTTTGCCTGTACCTCAGAAGATATTAATAATCTATCCCATGCTCTAATGCTTAAAGCAGGTCGAGATACTGTTGTTGTTCCAGCGCTTTCAGATATTACTGACAAGCTAGCAGAAATGGCAAAAACATTTTCAGATGTTCCAATGCTATCTCGCACCCATGGGCAAACCGCATCCCCTACGACAGTGGGTAAAGAGATCGCTAATGTGGTGTATAGATTGCGACGTCAGTTAGAGCAAATAGCCTCAGTTCCCTTACTAGGCAAGATTAATGGCGCAGTGGGTAACTACAACGCGCACTTATCTGCTTACCCAGATATTGATTGGGCTGATAATGCTCAGCAGTTTATTGAGGGCCTAGGATTAAGCTTTAACCCCTATACCACGCAAATAGAGCCCCATGACTATATGGCAGAGCTATTTGATGCCCTATCGCGCTCTAACACCATTTTGATTGATTTTTCGCGGGATATTTGGGGTTATATTTCACTAGGCTACTTCAAGCAAAAAACCATTGCTGGTGAAGTGGGTTCATCCACCATGCCGCATAAGGTAAACCCTATCGATTTTGAAAATGCCGAAGGCAATATGGGGATTGCCAATGCCCTATTTGGTCATTTAACCGCAAAATTACCTATTTCCCGCTGGCAGCGGGACCTTACCGATTCCACAGTATTACGTAACATGGGTGTGGGTATGGGTTATTCAATGATTGCCTTTGCATCACTTGCAAAAGGCTTGGGTAAACTTGAGTTAAATGAGCAACGCTTACAAGAAGATTTGGATAACTGCTGGGAAGTCCTTGCAGAACCCATTCAAACGGTGATGCGTCGCTATGGTATCGAAAAGCCCTACGAGAAGTTAAAAGCACTCACCCGCGGTAATACCATTGATCAGGCAACCATTAAAGCCTTTGTTGAAGGCCTAGATATGCCAGATCAGGCCAAAGCGGAGCTTACAGCTATGTTACCCAGTACCTATATTGGTAATGCGGTAGAACAAGCGAAAAAGATCTAAATACAACCATGTCGAGCTTCCCAGTACTTGGCGATATCTCTGCTGAGCAGTTTTTGGCTGAATACTGGCAGCAGAAGCCGCTACTGATTCGCAATGCTATACCTAACTTTCAGCCACCCGTCGATGGCAATGACCTTGCTGGTTTATCCCTAGAGCCTGAGGTTGAATCAAGGTTAGTGGTGGGTAAAGACTGGAAAATTGAACATGGTCCTTTTGATGAACAGCGGTTTCAGAATTTACCTGAGAAAGACTGGACATTATTAGTTCAGGCAGTGGATCTGTGGCTGCCTGAGGTCGCTGAACTCCTCAATCACTTTGGCTTTCTGCCACGCTGGCGTATAGACGATATTATGGTGAGCTATGCGGCTGATGGTGGCAATGTAGGACCCCATTTTGATAATTACGATGTTTTTCTACTTCAGGGTCATGGCCAACGGCAATGGTCTGTAGGCGGCCTCTGTGATGAAAAAAGCGCCCTACTTCCTCATGCTAATTTGCGTATTCTTGCCGATGAACAGTTTACCGAAAAATGGACTCTAAACCCCGGTGATATGCTGTATTTACCACCTAAATATAGTCACCACGGTGTCGCTCTAGGAGAATGCACCACCTATTCTATAGGTTTTCGTGCGCCTACAGTGACAGAAATGCTCGATGATTTAACGACCGAGTTAATCAGTAAGGGCGACAGCAATGATGTGCTTACAGACCCCCTACTAACCCCAGAAATGGCAACTCAGCCCATTTCTAGTGAATATTTAAAGCAAATAAGATCGCTTCTTAATCAAACCCTTGATGATGATGAGTTGCTACTTAAGTGGTTTGCGCAGTTTATGACGCAACCCAAATACTCTGAGTTAGTTGATGAGACGGGCGAACAGCGCGTAGCCTCTATTAAAATCAATAAAAACAAGTCGGTTAAATACCACAATGGGGATCTGCTTTAGTTTTTTTCGGGTTAGTGATTGTTGGACTTTAGGGGTTTTCTCTGCTGATATCGGTTTTCGTGCCGTATAATTTAAGTTCGAAGCTAGATAAGATCGTTACATAATCATTGTCAAGAATTTCTATGCCTGAATATTTAATAATTAGCTCCCATTGACCAGATGCTGGCTCTCCATAAAAAGCATTTGTAGATAGCTCGATTTCATCAATATCCTTGTCGATAGCATAAGGGGAAATTATTTCTGAAGTTGCTCCGCTAGGTGACACTAGGTAAAACGAAAGTGATGCTAGATTAGCGTCGCAATCTTGTGGGTCTTTTTGGCACCAATAATCCTCATCGGGTTTGCCAAATTTAATATAAACTTTGACTGCTTCTAAAAACGTATTTGATGAATTTACATTGACAAATCCTATTCTTTTGAAATTATCAGGTTGATTTTCTACCTTATCAATTTGACCTAAGCGTTCTTTATAGTGTTTGGCCATTCCTACCGCGGCCTCTGCATCTAGGGCGCCAAAACCATAGGCGTTATGAAAGTTATAATCTGCTGAATTTGTTATCCATCCATTATTATTTTCATCAATTTTGATAGCAGTTTTTGCCAATATATATTTTATATCTCTCCAAGTTAGATAAGCATTTGCTTCAAGCATTAGTGCTACCACGCCAGAAACCATTGCGGCAGCAGCAGAGGTGCCATAGAAAATATCTGTATAATTGTCATCACAGTCATTAGGATCATCTCCATGATGACAGGTTGTTGTGATACCTCTACTTCCCGGTTGTTGACTTCCTACTCCACCAGGGGCAGATATCCAATTTGCTGCTCCATAGGCTGAATAATCCGCTATTTTCCTGTGCTCATCAAGCGCCGCTACATTTATCATAGCCGGATGATTGGCTCTTGGATCCATGCCTGTTATTTGACAGCTTGTATTGTTTTGATTACAGCCTTGATTTTCATTACCAAAATTTTTAGAGCCATCCCCTGCTCCTCTTATAAAAATGACTGTTTTAGCGCCAGTTTGTTTCTCATGGTCTTTGGTTGATTGACTAATTGGAATTTGGTCAGACCAAAATAGCTTTTCTAGTTCTGGATCAAGCAACTTGGGATTTTTTGAGCTGAAGTCGAGAGTAGAGTTAAAAATATTTACTGATTTTGTTGTATTGTAACGCTCCACTGCCATGCTCATAATATTTTTACAAGTGATTTCGTTTGGCATCTCAAGTGGATCAACAGAACAATTATAATCATAATCACCGCCAAATGACAAAATTTCAAACGTTTTATCCAGTGCTGGCTTTTTGCCAAATTCAAAGCTTTTATTCGTGAAGCTACTATGAATTAAGTTAGCCTTTGGAGCTATACCTCTAATGCCTTTATCATTCCAACCTTCTGAAGCGATAATACCTGCCACTGCAGTGGCTTTGTTTTCAATCAGTTTACCGGTTGTATCAGATAAATTGCCTTTGAGATCATCATCAAAGTAATAGCCACCAACAATACCTATATAGATACCTTCTCCAGTATAACCTTTATTATTTTATCCTCATCACCAATACCCGATAAATGACCACCCCATTCTGTTGGGTCATCTTTTGCCTTTACTCTAATAGTTAAGCTTTTTCTTGCAGTGGCATTCTTAGCTCCACTGCCATCGTCAACTTTAACGGTAATTTTTTCTTCGAAGTCAAAAGTTGATTTATTATCAGGCGTCCAAGTAATTTTCCCTAAATTGGGATCAATTACCATTCCCTCAGGTTTTTTAATTAGGCTATATGTAAACTTGTCGGTTTGGTCTACATCGCTTGCTGAAACTTTACACTCAAACAGTTTGAGTTCGTGCGCAGGCTGATTTTGACAATCGTTTAATAGTAATTTGGGTGCATCATTGACTGGTTTAATATTAATTTTTACTGTAGCTTCTTGGCTGCATAAATTAGCTGGATC
>Ga0066379_10000056_pt1 | contig 27559 bp, 22 predicted proteins | sample Knorr_S23_td_250_FD_70951 | JGI IMG/M metagenome (GOLD analysis project Ga0066379, IMG submission 70951) | Marine microbial communities from Southern Atlantic Ocean transect - Knorr_S23_td_250_ad_251m_LV_A | ecosystem: Environmental > Aquatic > Marine > Oceanic | place: Southern Atlantic ocean...
TGGTAAAGCATAAAATAGTTGCATGGGTACTTGCTATCAACAGGTGTTCGACAAAGTCTTCGTCTTTAACTGCTGTGGCAGATTTACCCATTCCACCGCGACGCTGAGCCTGATAATCAGTTAGCGGCTGAGTTTTTGCATAGCCACCGTGAGAAATAGTGACTACCCGCTCTTCTTCAGTGATCAAATCTTCAACTGTGAGATCATGTTGCGATTCAATAATTTCTGTACGACGCTGATCACCAAACTGCTCTAATACCGCGTCAAGTTCCTCTCTAATCACCAGCATTAGGCGACTAATATTACCGAGAATATCTTGATAATCGGCTATTTCTTCTAACTTAACGGTAAATTCTTCAATTATTTTATCCTGCTCCATACCCGTTAGGCGGTGCAGTCTTAATTCGAGGATATCTTTAGCTTGTTCTGGGCTTAGGAAATATTTACCCTTTCTTAATCCATACTGATCTTCAAGCCACTCGGGACGACTGGCCTCTGGTCCGGCACGCTCCAGCATAGCCACGACCGTTCCGGGAACCCAACCCTTGCTAACCAATGCCTCACGAGCATCAGCCGGGGTCGGCGATTTCTTAATTAAGGCAATTATTTCATCAATATTAGCCAACGCAATGGCAAACCCTTCTAAGGTGTGCGCTCTTTCTCTGGCTTTTTTGAGCAAGTAGAGGGTTCGACGCGTAACCACTTCTCGACGATGTCGGATAAAGGCCTCAAGCATTTGCTTGAGATTGAGTATTTTTGGCTGGCCATCAACCAACGCCACCATATTGATGCCAAATACCGATTGCAACTGAGTCTGTGCGTAGAGATTGTTAAGCACAACCTCACCCATCTCGCCGCGCTTTAGCTCAATCACCACTCGCAAACCATCTTTATCTGATTCATCTCGCAACTCAGAGATGCCTTCAATTTTCTTCTCTTTTACCAGCTCAGCAATGCGCTCAATCAAACGCGACTTATTTAACTGATAGGGAATTTCAGAGATAATAATGGTCTCGCGCTTGGTTTTTTCGTCGACTTCAATATCCGCTTTAGCGCGCTGATAAATCCGCCCGCGACCAGTGCGATAAGCCTGAATAATTCCCGCTTTACCATTGATAATGGCGCCAGTGGGAAAGTCTGGACCCGGAATATACTCCATCAACTCATCAATACTGATATCGGCATTATCAATTAATGCCAAGCAACCTTTAACTACCTCACTCAGGTTATGGGGTGGGATATTGGTCGCCATACCCACGGCAATACCAGAGGAGCCATTGACTAAAAGATTGGGGATGCGCGTAGGCAATACATGGGGTATAGATTCGGTCTCGTCGTAGTTGGGTACAAAATCGACCGTCTCTTTTTCCAAATCCTCAAGTAGCGCATGCGCTAATTTGGTCATGCGTATTTCGGTATAGCGCATGGCCGCCGCAGAATCACCGTCGATAGAACCGAAGTTACCCTGACCATCGACTAGCATATAGCGCAACGAAAATGGCTGAGCCATTCTAACAATGGTTTCATAGACCGCCGAATCGCCATGGGGGTGGTATTTACCAATCACATCACCCACGACACGGGCAGACTTCTTGTAAGCTTTATTCCAATCATTATTCAGTTCACTCATCGCATAGAGTACGCGACGATGAACTGGCTTAAGACCATCGCGAACATCAGGCAACGCTCTACCCACAATGACACTCATCGCGTAGTCAAGATAGGATTGTTTTAACTCATCTTCGATATTTACCGGAAGGATTTCCTTCGCTGGATCAACCATAATTTATCTCTAAATATTCGATTTTATTTTACTGCTGTAAAGCCTTATAAAGACCCAGAAAGATCATCCCTTAAAAGATTTGATCCACCCCCTCTGACAACAGGATTCAAGCAGATTATTCTACCATAAAAAGCATCGCATAACCCATTAATATTACAGCCTTAATCAGCATTCCTTTCAAATAGCCCATTATGTAATTTCTAAGCTTTTGAAAGTTTAATTTTTTAACAAATCAAACATAAACCTATACAAAAACTGAGTATACTCTTGCTACCAAACGAGGAATAATTATGCAGCCCATTTCTATTGACCTTCTCCTTCATTGCCGCTGGCTCCTTCCCATTGTTCCTGACAATCAGGTTTTGCAAGACTACTCTGTCGCCATTGATGGCGGACGTATTATTGATATATTGCCCATATTCAACGCTAAGGAAAAATATCTGGGCAGCAATACAGAGTTACTCGACCGACATATACTAATGCCCGGACTCATTAATGCTCACTGTCACAGCAGCTCTAGACTGCTGCGCGGCATTAAGAGCGACCTTCAACCTAAAGAGTGGCTAGACGCAAATATCTTTGGACCTGAAACTGTTTTTTCCGATTCCAAATTTATCTGGGACAGCACCAACCTAGCTATAGCAGAGATGATTAAAACAGGTACCACTTGCTTTGCGGAAATGCACAGTTCTGGGGAATTGTTTGTCGATATAGTGCGCAAGGCTGGTATTCGCAGTCAATTTAATTTCGCTCTTAAAGAAACCTCTACCATTTTTGGCAAAGATGCCAACGACTACCTTCATCGCGGCTTAAAGCTGCGCGATGACTTTTCCAGCTATTCACTTATCAAGCTGGCCTGCGGTATATCGGATAGCTGCAATATCGAGGATACAACCCTTGAGCAATTAGCCTCATTTACCAATGAGCTAGATTTACCGGTTCAAATCGAATGCAATCAAACTACCGAAACGATAGAAACCTGCCTTAAAGAATTCGGCTGCCGCCCTCTCCAGCGTCTTTTTGACCAAGGCCTGTTACTACCTGAAACGCAACTGGTCCATATGAATCTGCTTGACCCAGAGGACAGCGCCTTGTTGGAAAAAACCAAAAGCCATGTGGTGGTATGCACAGAAGCTAACCAAATGCTGGCCAATAAAAACTACTCTCTGGATCAATTGATGGAGGCTGACATTAATCTCAGTATTGGCACGGCTGGCGCAGCTAGCAATAATGACCTAAACCTTATGACTGATATCAGAGCTACAGCTGTCGCGCTAAAAGGAGGTGACAACCAACACTCACGGGAAGAAACCGCTTATCAAGCGTTGCGTATGGCAACCATCAATGGCGCCAAAACTCTAGGCTGGGACAGCCAAATTGGCAGTATTGAAAATGGCAAATATGCCGATTTAATAGCTATAGAAATTGATTCTATTCACCATCAACCGCTGTATAATCCCGCTACACAATTAGTCTACAACTCTAGTAATAGTCCTGTTACTCATAGCTGGGTAGGCGGACAGCCACTGCTTAAAGATGGAAATTTATGCACAGTCGATGAGCAAAAATTAATCCAATCAGCTAAAGATTGGGGTAAGAAGCTAGGCAATTAACCAGCAAAAGCTAACTTAAAGCAGGTAATTAAAATTAGTATGTCTAATACACAAAATGTTGACCCAAATGAAATTCGCAAGTTTGAAGCGCTGGCAAGCCGCTGGTGGGACAAAAATAGTGAATTTAAACCGCTTCACGATATCAATCCATTGCGAGCAAATTGGATTGATAATCTAGCGCCGGTAGCGGAAAAAAAGGTGCTCGATGTGGGTTGCGGTGGCGGCATACTCTGCGAGGCCTTAGCTCAACGTGGCGCGGAAGTAACCGGTATCGATATGGGTGATGCACCCCTAGGCGTAGCCAAACTGCATCAATTGGAATCAGGTTTATCCATAGACTACCAAAAATCCACTGCTGAGGATTTTGCTAAAGACCATGAAAATGCCTTTGATATAGTGACCTGTCTAGAGATGCTTGAACATGTTCCCGACCCCAGCTCAGTGGTCAGTGCCTGTGCCAAAATGGTAAAACCAGGTGGCACTGTGTGTTTTTCCACTATCAATCGCAACCCAAAAGCATTTTTGCTCGCCATAATTGGCGCTGAGTATGTATTGCGACTACTGCCTCGCGGCACCCATGAATATGCTAAATTTATTCGCCCATCTGAACTAGCCAACTGGTCTAGAGAGGCAAATTTGCAGGTTAACCAAATGACTGGCTTACTATTCAACCCGCTAACCAAAAACTATAAACTCAGCCAGTCGGATGTAGACGTAAACTATATGATTTGTACTCAAAAATGCTAGCTTTTAAAGCCCTTTTATTCGATCTTGATGGAACCCTTTTAGATACGGCGCCAGATTTTATTATCGCCATCAATAACCAACTTCAAGCCCATGGTCGTCAACCTTTGGCTGGGGATGCCATCCGAAGCTCTGTTAGTCAAGGATCGATTGGCATGATTGAAAGCGTCTATGGCATCAAACAGGAGCATCCGCAATTTGATAGCTATAAAGAAGAATTTTTAGAACGCTACCTCAATAATATTGCCGAAAAAACAAGGCTTTTTAATGGCCTTCAGCAAGTACTGGATAACTGCGCGCAACAGAGTATTCCATGGGGTATTGTGACCAATAAACCTCTGAAATATACCGCCCCTCTTTTGGTAGAACTGGGCTTGGATAAGCAAGCGGCCACCACCATCTGCCCAGACCATGTAGCCAACCCAAAACCTGACCCAGAAGCATTATTGCTCGCCTGTTCGCAAATCAACACCGCCCCAAGTGATTGTATTTATATTGGCGATCATATTCGTGATATTCAGGCAGGAAGAAGTGCCGGCATGCGTACTATTGCCGCCGAATGGGGTTATATCGAGGAACCTGAAAATATCGACCAATGGCAAGCCGACTGGACTGTTGCAAAATCAACCGACCTAAATTCATTATTGTTCTGTTAATCAAAGGATTACTACATTGTCGTCAGCTCAAGAAATCGTTAATTACCAAGCCAGCAAAAACTCACTTAAAGACCGAATTATCTTGGTAACCGGTGCAGGTGACGGAATTGGTAAAGCCGCAGCAATTGCTTACGCCCAAGCAGGCGCAATCCTTATTCTTGCAGGGAGAACAGTTGAAAAATTAGAGCAGGTATATGATCAGATTATTGCTGATGATGGGATTGAGCCACTTATCTACCCCGTGGACTTCGAAGGCGCAACTGAAGACGACTTTAATGAATTAGCCAACCAATGCGATCAGCAATTTGGTCGCCTTGATGGGCTCCTATTAAACGCCGGTATCCTCGGTCAGCGTACGCCTCTTTCAAGCTATAGACAGGATGTCTGGGCTAAGGTGATGCAAGTCAACGTAACATCTCAGCATTTATTAACCAAGGCACTAATGCCTATCCTAGAAGCATCAGATAATGCCTCAGTGATTTTTACCACATCTGGCGTAGGTCGCGTGGGTCGCGCATTCTGGGGGGCTTATGCGGTATCTAAGTTTGCCGTTGAAGGGTTAGTCCAAACATGGGCATCAGAAAATGAGCACCTAAACTCAGTGCGTATGAACTGTATAAACCCCGGCGCTACCAGCACCCAAATGCGCGCCAAAGCGTTTCCCGCTGAAAACCCCGGAAGTATTGCATCACCCGAAGATATTATGCCGGCGTATCTGTACCTAATGGGACCCGACAGCACCGCAGTTAACGGTCAATCTATTGATGCTCAAATAAAATAAAATAAAATAAAATAAAGTTCAATATCTACTACTCTTAAACTGGGGGCGAAGTTTTCCCCAACACTTAAACTGACAGTCTGTACTCTTATAGTGTTGTTTGGCAATTCGCCTGAAAAATCAAATGGAACTTGAGGTAGCCTTATGAAAAATCAACACTTTTTATCCTATTTAATAATTTTACTGTTCTCTTCCCTTGTTGCCTGCGGCGGCAGTGATAGCAAATCATCAGGGGATAAAAAAGAAGAGAATTCAGGTTCGCAAGAAACTAGCCAAGAAACTAGTGAGAGTAATATAAAAGCCTGCGTTAAGGGTGATAACCCTTTAAAAGAAGGGGAATCCTGCAAAATTTCGGAAAATGTATGGATCTGTCAAAATGGAGGAATACAACTAATTGGCGGAGGGATAAGTGGTGGTAGTGTCTCATTTAATGGCTCTAATGTTTACTGTGAGTAAACACTAAAAAATTATTCTTTTTTAAAATGTCATATAAAGTATCCTCAGAGTCTTATAAGAACATTTTAATTATTATTGTGCTTATGACTTCTCATTTAACTGCCTACTATATGGGTTGCGGCGTTTATGAGAAGTCAAAGTCCTCTATGGTGAACGAATGGGAAAAAACTGTTAAATCTACTGAGAAAAAACACACAAAAAATAATCCCGATCAAAAAATACCTAACCCTCATTTTAAAAAAGAAGACTATAAACCCGAACTTCCCTCTTATTTGCCAACAGCTAACAACCTAAGAACTGCTGTTGAAAATATGCATCCAGATCAACTTAATAATTACCTGTCTAAATATTTTGAGCGCGATGATTTAGAGACTATTGGTGATCGTGAAGCATTTGCACAGCGCTTGATTGATCTCTATTCAGGGCAGGAGGAATCCGCTGAACTACCAATATCTTCCCCTAGGGGAGAAATTGCTGTAAGTGCCAATAAGCAATATCCCACAGAGCGGTTAGATTCCTTTTCTATTCACAAAGGCGCGCGACTTTATGCGCATTTAAAACTAGAGGATTCAGCCAGTTTACTTTCAGAAGTGTTTATCAAATGGGAGCGTATTGCAGACCGCAAGCTGTTACTTTTTGAAAAAAAACTATTCGACTCAACTAGCTACAAAAACTGGGTAAGCATAGCTCCTCAAGGCGGCTGGAGAGATGGCGAGTACCAGGTCAGTTTTTATCACTTTAATTCTCAGATGAGAAAAATTGCCAGTTACAGCTATTTTCTTAATGACGTATCGGATTCTCCCGAAAGCTAGTATCAAAGTGATAAAACGTTGGTTATTTTTTCCAAGGATTTCCGCGAGCACGCAAGCGTTTTTCTTTGCGCTGTCTAATATCTTTTAACACCGTGCTTTCATTAAATTTAGGCGCTCGAAGATCTACAGATTTAAACAGTGAACTGACTTGTTTCGGCTCTAACTCAATAAACTCTGATCTACGAATAAACGATGGCAATTCTATGGGTCCATAGCTAATGCGCTTTAACCGACTTACTTCAACATTCTGAGATTCCCAAAGACGCCGCACTTCACGGGTACGACCTTCGGCTAATATACAACGAAACCATTGGTTACTACTGGTTTTTTCCTCTGGATTTCGGTGATGCTGAGCCTTTACCGTTTGAAACTTGGCAACGCCATCATCTAAAACCACACCATCCGTCAGATTCTTTAGCATTTTTTGATCAACATCACCGTGAATTCGTGCCAAATACTCTCGTTTAATTTCATAGGATGGATGCATCAATCGATTGGCAAGCTCGCCATAATTGGTGAAAAGCAACAACCCAGCCGTATTAATATCCAACCTACCAATCGCGATCCAACGCCCAGTATTAATTTTTGGCAAGGCATCAAAAACCGTGGGCCTTCCATCTGGGTCTGATGTGGTACAGACTTCACCTTCCGGTTTGCTGTACATCAACACCCTCGGCGCTTCATCCTGACTGGTTTTTATAACGCGTCCGTCTACCATAATGCGGTCGCTAGATTCGACGCGATCGCCTAATGTTGCGGTAGATCCATTAACCGACACCCTGCCGTCAACAATCCATTTTTCCAATTGGCGACGGGAACCCAAACCGGCTGCAGCCAGTACTTTCTGTAGTTTTTCACTCATTATTTAAGCTATCATCCTTTTGTTCAGCCGGATGAGCCTGATCATCATCCTTAGCCTGCAAATTTATCGCAGAATCATTTGACGTTGTGTTTGCTGTTTCATGCAAATCATTATCGCCCTGTTTTTTTGATGGCACCCCCTGAGCGAGAGATAACTCTAGCGCAGGATCTAGCTCGGTAAGATCTTTAATTTCACCTAAAGCAGGTAAATCATCAAGACTCTTTAAATTAAAATAATCCAAGAATTGTTTGGTGGTAGCAAACAGCGCGGGTTTGCCTGGCACATCGCGATAGCCAACCACGCGAATCCACTCTCGCTCTTGGAGCGTTTTTATAATTTCCGAACTGACCGCAACACCGCGAACTAACTCAATATCACCGCGAGTTAAGGGTTGTCTATAGGCAATTAGAGAAAGGGTTTCCAGCATTGCTCGGGAATAACGCTTTGGCTTTTCTTCCCACAACCGATTAACCCATGTGGCCAATTCTTGGTGCACCTGAAATCTGTAACCACTGGCAGTCTGTTTAAGCTCAAATCCACGTCCACGACAATCTGCATCTATCTCTTCAAGTGCGGCTTTCAACTGATCTCGCGGCGGTCGCTCATGGTCTTCAAATAGACGCTCCAAATGGCTGAGATCAAGGGACTTTCCTGCAGCCATTAAGGCGCCTTCTACTATTTTTTTTATTAGATCTGAATTCATGATGTTTTTGCTTTTACATGTATGGGCCCAAAGGATTCACTTTGTACAATTTCTACAAGGGACTCTTTAATTAATTCCATCACAGCTAAAAAAGTAACCACTACCCCTAGACGCCCTTCTTGAAGAGCGAACAGAGCTACAAACGGCACAAATTGATTGTTACGCAGATTCTCCATTACCTGTGACATTCGCTCTCGAGTGGAAAGTTTTTCCATTTCAATTTGATGGCTCTCAAACATTTCTGATCGCTTGAGCACATCGGCCAAAGCGGTTACTAATTCTCGCATATCGACTTCTGGATGGGGTCGCTGCCGATCACGGTCTGGCGCCTCTGCTGTTGCTCGGTGGATATCGCGACCCATGCGCGGCAATTCATCGATATCTTCAGCTGCCTGTTTAAAGCGCTCATATTCTTGAAGTCGCTTAATTAGCTCGGCGCGCGGATCTTCTTCGTCATCTTCCTCTGACTGCTGCCTCGGCAATAGCATGCGGGATTTAATTTCCGCCAACATAGCAGCCATGACCAAATACTCCGCAGCTAACTCTAGCTGGATTGAAGACATTAGCTCAATATAACCGAGGTATTGCCTTGTAATTTCAGCCACATCAATATCCAGAATATCGAGATTCTGACGCCTAATTAAATAAAGCAGAAGATCAAGGGGACCTTCGAAGGCTTCAAGAATAACTTCCAATGCATCAGGGGGAATATAGAGATCTTTAGGCAGAATGGTTAATTCTTTGCCCTGAATAACCGCAAAGGGCATTTCTTCCTGTAAGGGTTGTTTTGACTCACTCACAGCCAAAGCATCAGCGCCCACGGGCTCTGTTTTTATATCTTGAATTGAGCTGACTTGGTCAGACACTGGCTGCCCCTTGAATATTTAAGTTCGGATTATACTCAGATTCAGTTATCTGAACATCATCAAAATCAAATCGCTGAAAAATCACCCGCTCCCTGACGCAATATAATTGGCATATCTTCGGTCATATCAACTACTGTAGTGGGCTCCAAACCACAGTACCCTCCATCAATAACCACATCTACCAACTCCCCTAAATGCTGATTAATTTCGTAGGCATCGGTCATTGGATATTCATCTTCAGGCATCATTAGCGTCACACTCATCATAGGTTCTTGCAAACTATCTAGCATTGCTCTAACAATTGGGCTGTCGGGCACCCGTATTCCAATGGTTTTTCGCTTTGGATGCATCAACCTGCGCGGCACTTCGGATGACGCTTTCAGAACAAAGGTAAATGGCCCAGGAGTGGTTGCCTTAAGCGTACGAAATGCAACATTGTCAACCCGAGCATAACTAGCTAGCTCAGAAAGATCGCGACAAATAAGGGTAAAGTTGTGATGTTTATCAAGGCACCTTATAGCACGAATTCGATCCATCGCTTGCTTGTCACCTATATGACAACCCAATGCATAAACCGAATCTGTGGGATAGGCGACCACACCCCCTCGATGAATAATATCGACAATCGGGGCAAGCAATCGCTGCTGTGGATTTTCGGGATGAATTGAAACGATCTTGCCCATGATCTCTGAAGCTCTCATTAACCAGTGATTAAACGATTAAATTATCTCATAGGCTAAGCTGAAAAACCTACAGATCATCAAAAAAATCCTACTCACACAGTTTAAAGTATAAGCAAATTGCGCGTCTTCTAATTTAAATTTTAAAATACAGGTCACGAAAGGGAATGCGCAGCAGAAACTCTTACTGCTTTATTTTCCTTAATTGCCTTCGGCTTAAGAAATTGCTCTAAAAAATCATCAGAATCTAAGGGTTCTGAAGCTAAATAACCTTGGAAACAGTCGCAATTTAATTTGCCCAATATTGCCTTCTGAGCGTCGGTCTCAACACCCTCTGCAACAGTTTGAATTTGCAACTCATCGGCAAGATTAATAATACTTTTCACTATCGCTTGATCATTGGAATTGGTTTCTATCCCACTAATAAATAAACGATCAATTTTTAGAACATCAACAGGTATCTCCTTTAGATGATTTAGCGATGAATAGCCACTACCAAAATCATCTAGCGCTATGCTGACACCTAATTCTCTAATCTTAATTAGCTCCTTGCCAATTATTTCTGTCTCGCACATCAGCGCATTTTCAGTGATCTCCAATTCAATCAAACCCTTCGTGGCCGGATATAACTGTATCATTGATAAAACTTTTTCATACAGTGCCTCAAGAGTTGACCCGCTCAGGGATATATTGAGCGAGAGTGTCAACTGATAGCCACTTTGCAACCAACTACAAAGCTGACTTACCCCTGTTTGAAGCACCCAATTGTTTATCATGGGCATTAAATCACAGCCCTCTGCAACCTCAATAAACTCATTCGGCTCCAAGAGCCCTCTCGTTGGATGCTGCCAGCGAAGAAGAGCCTCTGCGCCTAAAAGACCGCCACTTTTAAAATCCATTTTGGGCTGATAAAGCAATATCAGTTCATCTTGATCAAAAGCTTTGCGTAAATCGCTCTGTAATTGCAATCGCCTACTGACTTCAGTTTCCATACCTTCCTCATAGAAACAAAATCGATCACGCTGATTTTTCGCCTTAAACATTGCTGAATCAGCATGCTTCAAAAGATCCGATATTTCTTCACCATCTTTTGGAAAGACTGATACGCCAATGCTAGCCGTCACCATTATCTTGCGCTGTAAGAATACAAAGGGCTCCTTCAGTGACTCACAAAGCTGATCTGCAATTTCTCGTACAGCCTGCATATTTTTTATATTTTGCAACACAATGGTAAACTCATCACCACCGAGCCGGGCAATAAAATCCTGACCTCTAAGATAGCTCCGAAGACGATCTGATACCGCTTTTAGCAGAAGATCACCCACATCATGCCCCATGGTATCGTTGACTGCTTTAAAATGATCTAAATCCATAAAAAGTACAGCAAACATGGTATCTTCAACCTTTGATTGATCAATCATTAACTGCAGATGTTGCATTAAATTAGTTCGATTGGGTAGGTCTGTGAGGGAATCATGATAAGCCAGCTGCTTCATATATCTTTCCGCCTTCTTGGAAGCAATTAAATGATTCACTCGCTTTTGAATAACTGAGGTATTTACTGGCTTATTGATAAAATCTGTAGCGGCAACAGAAAATGCCATGGATACTGCATCCTCACTATCCGAAGCCGTAATAATCAGGATGGGAATATCGCCACCAAACGGCATATTGCGAATCGTTTGGCATAGATCAAACCCATCTAAACCGGGCATAATGGCATCCATTAATATTAAATCAGGCATACAGCGCCTGCAGAGTTCAAGTGCCTCCATACCATCTCGGGCTTCATCGACTTCACAACCACTATTTCTCAACGCTTCAGCCAGCACCACCCTAGATGTCCGATCATCGTCTACAACTAATACTAAATCTTTACTTTCAAAGTAATTGGCATTCCCGCGCTGTTGACAGATGGACTCCGTTTCCTTGCTTAAATCAGCGGTGAGCGCTTCGGCTGCAGTCTCTAGCCTCAGAAGAATTTTTTGACTTCCCTCTAGCTCTCCTCGTCGAATCTTTTCTTCGAGTTGACTGCTAAGGCGCACCACTTGATCAGCACCAAAATTCCTAGCGGCACCTTTCATGGTGTGTGCAATATAACTTATCTCACTCTCATTCTTCTGATTAATCGCAGAACGTAAATTTTCTATATAAATATCTATATCCAAACAAAAATCTTTTATCACCTGTTTAATTGAGCTACCTACAATAGAAACTAGCCGACTGAGCGCCTGCGGATTGTAGCTTCGATTATTAGCTGAGGGCCTATTAACTACTAATTGATATTTGTTTGAATCCATATCACACACATCTGTTATTGCTTTTTTCGAGGAAAATAGAGTCCATTTGTTTAGAAGATCTCTCAAGAGAACTAAACTGAGAGGCTTACCAATAAAATCGCTCATCCCAGATGCCATACAAAGGTCTCGATCCGCAATAGTATTATTTGTAGCCATCCCTATAATCGGTAGCTTGCCTGCATCCTGCTCTTCAAATCCTCTAATTTGTCGCGTCGCTGCATAGCCACTTAAAACTGGCATATTGCAGTCCATTAATACCAGATCAAAATCACCGTAGACTACTTTCTCAACACCCAATTTACCGTTGGATGTGACTTGATGGCGACAATTCAGTCGATTCAACATTGCTTCTATAACTTGCTGATTCATTCGACTATCTTCAACCACAAGAACATTTATCTGATTACCCGAATTCAGATTGACCGGCGTGGCAATCGGCTGAAGATTTATCTCAGCAGTTGTTTGATTAACTAATACCTGTGAGAGAGATGAGGACACAATTGGTTTCTCAAGCCTAGCTATCTCAAGGTCATCCAGATGATAGGAGGAAAAATACGGATTAGACAGGATCAGGGCAAAAGTATCAGTAAAATTTGGGCAATCTTGTAATAGACCAAAAAAATCAGCTAAAGGAATATCCCCCAAATCTTCGTCAACAATGATGCTGTTGAAGTTAGTGGCATCAGACTCTGAAAAGCGTTTTACAGCATCCTGACCAGACTCACAAACAGTGACCACTCCACCTTGAGACTGTATATTGTTTACCACATAATCTCTAATCACCGACGATCTAGTCACTAACAAAAAATTCTGATTAAAGCATTCTGCCTCTTTGTCTATGCTGTTTCTCACAGCCACCGTTTTTACGGGTAATTTAACGGTAAACTGACTACCAGAACCCAGGACACTGGAAACCTCCAACTGCCCTTTCAATAGTTCAACTAATTTTTGAGCAATCGTCAGACCTAGACCTAGACCCGGGTAAATTTTTTCAGAGGGCGGATCCATTTGAAAAAATGGCTCAAACACATGTGGGAAATTTTCTTCAGCGATCCCAATCCCTTCATCTTTAATGATAAAACAAATCATCTCAATATCTTTGATCAAACAGTCCGCTGGCGAGCATCGCTCGACATAGATTGAAACCTCACCAAAGTGGGTAAATTTAATGGCATTGTCTAGCAATTGAATGAGTATTTGTTGCAGTTTTCTGGGATCTGTAATGACAACTTCAGGGAAATCTTCAGGCAACACATAGCCCAGATTAATCGATTTTTTGAGTGCTTTATCAGCCAAGAGCCCAACCACTTCATCCAAAACCTCTAAGAGATGGCAATCCTGTTCGACTATTTCTACATCCCCTGTCTGAATTTCAGAAAAAGTAAGCACCGAGTCAATCAAACGCATCAGCGATCGACCAGATGAACAGGCAACCTCAAGATACTCCTTTTGTTTGAGTGACATGGCGGTGGTTAGCAATAGATCTAGCATGCCTAACATGGTGCCTAACGGCGCTCTAAACTCATCCGCCAAACTGAGTGAGAACCCGCCATCAATCATCACTTTTTGGGCTAAAGTTACTTGATTACTTCCACTGCCAACATTATTTTTCCGATGCTCTATATCCAACATCACAACCACCTCAAACCGCTAAAATTTACATACCCTATTAGTTCCTCAGAATTTAGCTTTAACATCTGACACCCCCAATAAAATATTCCCCTTCAGCTTTAACACTTAGGCTAGCAGGCAACTGATTTCAATAATATTTTGTATAATTTGACCAGTTTTGCGACACAGTTCACAGTTTTTATTATTCTTAGCGGCAAAAACTTATATGAATTAGGAAAATCCCCCACCCTACGGGTACAATACCGAACTGAGGTCAATTGACTCTCCCCATTTGCATCATTTATAAGCGCTATGACTAGTCAACAACCCGAAATATCCAGTAGTAATAAACCAGAAAAATCAGAAAGTCTTCTGATCAATTTACTGTGCAATATTATTTTGCCCACATTGATATTAACCAAGCTGAGCGGTGAAGATTATCTGGGTATTAAATTCGCTATTATGGTGGCTTTGGCGTTTCCCCTTATTTATGGTCTGCATGACTTTCTAACAAGGGGAAAGCTTAATTTCTTTTCTGGCCTGGGCGTGGTGAGCGTGACTCTAACCGGCGGCATTAGTCTACTTGAAATGGATGCCATCTATATAGCAATTAAGGAAGCATCAATACCTGGCGTTCTGGGAATTGCCACCTTGCTTTCATTAAAGACTTCCCAACCGCTAATCCACACCTTAATTCTTAATGATAAAGTTTTTGATGTAAGCAGAATTAATCAAGCATTAGATGACAATGGCTGTCAGCCGGAATTTGATCAACTGCTAATTAATGCCTCATGGATTCTAGCCGGCTCCTTTTTTCTTTCATCTCTGCTAAATTATCTATTAGCGGTTATTATTTTGACCGCTGAGCCCGGCACGGTTTCGTTTAATGAGCAGCTTGGCAAAATGACGGCTCTAAGCTTTCCGGTCATTGCCCTTCCGGCGATGGCAGTGATGATGGGAAATATTTTTTACCTTTTTCGGGGGATCAAAAAGTTAACTGGCTTAGACCTCGAACACATAGTTAAACAAAAATAATCTGAACGACGAATCAAATAGGAATCAATTTATATGTGGTATGCAATTATCAGTGAGGACGTTGAAAACAGCTTGGGAAAGCGAGCATCAGCAAGACCAGCCCATTTAGATCGACTTCATAAATTACGCGATAATGGCCGTTTGCTAATTGCCGGACCTCACCCAGCCGTTGATAGTGAAGACCCGGGTACTGCTGGCTTTTCCGGCAGCCTTGTCGTTGCTGAATTTGATTCACTTACCTCCGCTGAGGCCTGGGCTGATGACGATCCCTATATGGCAGCAGGGGTTTACGCTAAGGTTACAGTTAAACCTTTCAAGAAAGTTTTACCTTAGGTTAAATTTTCTCTACAAGTTATTAATTGCCTTGAATTAAAGGTATGATCACTATCAATTATTTCAGCCTAAATGGTAATACTATCAATGAGCTATATTAAATTAAGCTTTCTGTCAGCGATTGTTCTTTTCTCTGGATTTACTTTTTCAGAAACATCGGATGTCGCTGAGGAACAATCTACAGAGTCTAAGATCGGGTTTATTTCCGATGAGTTTTATGTGCCTTTAAGAAGCTCGCCCTGCCCTACCTGTAAGATCGTGCATAAGGGCCTTAAAAGTGGAACTAAGCTTTTTGTCTATCAACAGGAACAGGATTGGAGCCTAGTGGCAACTGAAAGCGGCTACCGAGGCTGGATAAGAAAACAACACCTGACAAGAAAACAAATTGCACGCTCTATCTTAGCTGAGAAGGCCAGTGAAGCAGCAAAATTACGCAACGAAAACCAACGACTTGAACTTGATATGCAAAATTCTTTTGAGTTAGCCGAAAGTCTTCGTGCCACAATTTCTGAATTACAGGCGAAACGTGATGCATTATCCAAAGAATTGGCCAGTATCAAGTTAATTTCCTCTAGGGGTATTGCGCTGGATGAGCAGAATCAGTTGCTGGTGAAGCACAATCATATGCTTCAAGAGGAGCGCGATGTACTGCGAACCAATGTCGATGATTTACAAAATAATCAACGTAATGAATCGTTACTCTACGGTGGGTTTTTGGTGGTTTTAGGGTCTATTTTAGCCGCTATTATTCCGCGCGTTCGCGGCAGAAAACGATTGTCGGAATGGCATTAATAAAATTTAGGAATCTAGTTATGTATAAATTATTTCAATATATTGCCTGCATTGTTGCACTTGCTATTAGTGGCCTGTGCTTGGCACAGTCAAAGACTCCTAAGGTTTCGCTGCAAACTAATGTAGGAGAAATTATTATTCAGCTAAACCCAGAGGCAGCGCCGGTTAGTGTTGAGAATTTTATACGTTATGTAAATGACCAGTTTTACGATGGCCTTATATTTCACCGCGTAATTAAAGATTTTATGATTCAAACGGGTGGCCATAGATTTGATATGACCCCAAAGCCCCCCAGCAAACCCCCTATAGTTAATGAATCTAACAATGGCCTTAAAAATCTTAAGTATTCAGTCGCCATGGCGCGCACACGTATTCCAGATAGTGCGACCAGCCAATTCTTTATTAACCATAAGACCAATGATTTTCTAGACGCTCAAAAAGGTCGTCCCGGCTATGCGGTATTTGGCAAGGTTGTAAAAGGAATCGATGTGGTGGAAAAAATTGCCAACAGCAAAACAAAAAACCTTGAACGCTATGGCAATGTTCCCAGCGAAACAATCAGCATTATTAAGGCCCGTGTTTTAAAGGAAAAATCGCTGAAACCAGCTGTCAAAGACAGTATTAAAACCAATATAGAAAAAAACCAGAAGCATAGTCTAGGTTATCAATGACTGCACTGAGTATAAATCTAAATAAGATCGCCCTAATTCGAAATTCCCGCGAGGGAAACTATCCCAATGTTATTGATTTTGCGGAGACTTGCATCGACTGCGGCGTGGATGGCATTACCGTCCACCCGCGACCGGACCAGCGACATATAAGACCGCATGATGTTCGTCAGCTATCAACCCTAACTAGCCCCTTAGATGAGGTGGAATTCAATATAGAAGGCAATCCATTTGCTAGTGCCTGTGGTGATTACCCCGGTTTGATTTCGCTGGTTGAAGAAACCCTGCCAGACCAGTGCACCTTGGTGCCGGACTCAGATAGTCAGCTAACCTCGGATCATGGTTTTGATCTTATTCAGCAGTCTGGTGTATTGCTTCCGATAATCGATCGAATTAAATCCATGGGGGTTAGAGTTAGCCTGTTTATGGACCCAGATCTAGAGCAAATCAAACTGGCTTCAGCAGTGGGTGCAGATCGGATTGAGTTATATACAGGCCCCTTTGCAGCAGCCTGGGGTACTGACAATCAAGATAGTTACTTTGAACAGCATTTACTGGCAGCTCAATTAGCCACCTCTCTTGGCTTGGGTGTTAATGCTGGACATGATTTAAATCTTAGAAATCTTGGTCAATATGCCAGTATTCCAGATCTTTTAGAAGTTTCGATTGGCCATGCATTTACCGTAGACTCATTAAATATGGGGATGATACCTGCGTTGCGAGCCTATCAAGCCTTGTTGGCATAAAGTCGTTATGAGTGGGAAAAACCGTAATTCTAATGCCCAACATGGCGAGGATCGCGCTGAGTATCTGGCACGTAAAAAGTTTTTTGATCATATGATCACTATTTACGGTCGCAACCCAGTGATTGAGGCACTTAGCGATCCAAGCCTGCAAATCTACAGACTCCATCTGGCTAGCTCCAATCGCGATAGTGCGGTTGTAAGAGAACTGAAGGCATTAGCGTCTAAACGTGAAATTGACGTGGTTTTTCACAACCGAGAACAGCTCTCTAGAATTTCCCGCAACAGTAAACAGGATCAGGGGGTAGCCTGTGATATTTACTGCCCTGGCTTTCAACCCTATCAGGAATGTCTGGATAGACTAGAGGAGCAATCTAGCGGTAATAATATATCTATTATTGCTTTGGATTCTGTTACCAACCCACAAAATCTTGGCATGATTATTCGCAGCGTGGCCGCAAGCCCTGCCTACGGCCTGCTACTCCCTTCTAAGGGCAGTGCGGCTATTTCGCCACTGGTCATTAAGGCTAGCGCTGGAACGGCGTTTAGGGGCAATATACTGTCCTGTGATGATTTGGAAAAAACACTAAAAGAATTTCAAAACCGCGGCTTTAAACTGTGCACATTGACCTCTCATAATGCCACGTCAATAACAGATTTCAGTCCCAATGAATCTATAATCTTTATCCTTGGCAATGAAACCCATGGTGTTCGTCAAAGTATTATGGATATCAGTGATTACCGTATTAGTATTCCCATGGCCAACGGCGTGGAATCACTTAATGTTGCGGTGACAGCCGCACTGGTGGCGTTTAATCTTTAATTGGCTGCACGCTTTGAACATGCCAGAGTGGCGAGCGAAGCACGGTTATTAGGGAAAGACCGAGCGTGATCCATGCAATGGCAAAAAATGCATCTCGCAAGCCTATCCATTCAACGGTTAATCCGCAGGCTAGGGCTCCCAATGGTGCACCGCCGTAGAGGCATAGCTGATAGATAGAGGCTGCCCGCGATCGCATATTATCCGGCACTTGGTTATGCAAAATAGTTCGCCCCAAGGTCATTGATAGCCCTGTGAAAATACCCCAGATATAAATCAATGGAAACAGTAGCCAAAGTGAAGGTTTTAGGGCGATTAGAGCAACTATTGTGCCTCGAACCAGAAAGCTCAATACCATCAATCTACCGGCTTTTAGGAACATATTGCTGAGGTTCATCACCCCTAGATTGACTGTGATAATCCCTAGAGTAAAGATAATTTGCAATGCGGCGTACAACGTAGCCCCTCCGCCATACAGCTGTTTCGCAATCAATGGCACACCGACTAGGTAGACGCCAAAAGCTAGAAAACCTGTGGCAAAAACAATAAGGATTAAATGAAGCAAACTTTTGTTATGTCTAAAAAGTACCAGACCTTCTTTTAATTCAATAAGAAGGTTTTTAAAGGAGGAAGGTGGTTTAGGCGGTTGCTTTTCCGCTACCTCTGGCACCAGTGGATGACTGCGTCTAATAAATACCGAACTCAAAAGAAAAACCAGCATTTGGAAACAGAGTAAATGCAGCGGATCTATAATATCCAACTGACCGGCCACTATAAATCCAGCACCCTGAGCAATAAATTGCACCACCATTACTTTTGCCACCGCTTGATGCATTAATTCCGGTGCCGCATAGCCTATCAGGCTCTCTCTGGCGGGCTGAACAAAGGCCGTGATGGTGCCAAACAATGTGCCGAAAATAACCAATTGTAAGAAGGTAACGCTACCCATCCAAAAGAGAACCGATAGACCGCCCACCGGAATAAAATAAAGTAAATAGAGTAAAGACAGCCAACTGCCACGGTGGCGTCGATCGGAGACCACACCGCCGGGAAGAACAAATAATAGACTCGGTAGTAGCACTGCCAACTGAGCTAAACCCAGATGACTAGGCGATAGCTCTAAAACACCGACAACTAACCAGGGATACAGTACCTTTTGCAGACCCATAGCCAAATTGCTCAGACCAATGGTAATCAAGAAATAACGGAAGGAAAACGACTGAATTGACACTTATTTATGTCGTCCGCGCAATTTTGATACCGCCCAACCAAGCAATGAGGCAGGGATAAAAATAATCAGTAGCCCTGCCAAGATATAAAGAAAATTTTGCATAATAGCCTCTACGGATAGCTGATAATTTTTTATCATTATTAACAAAAAAATCCCGCAGGCCAACATGGATATAATCCACGTTGAGCGCATTTTAATCAGACTTTTGGCCTTTGACTTGGTCATCAGTTTTTAGGCGTCCACGGTTATAGGTTTTCAAGAAAATCGATTAATGACTGTTCAGTTAATACCTGAATATCCAGTGTTTGCGCTTTATTGAGCTTTGACCCAGCACCGGGTCCAGCAACCACGGCATGGGTTGTCGCTGAAACACTTCCAGCCACCTTTGCACCAAACTGCTGTAAACGATCTTTGGCTTCGGCGCGACTCATAGTCTCTAGGGTGCCGGTTAACACCCATGTCTGACCTTTTAGCGGCAGAGCCTGTGCTGTTTGATCTATATCTTTCCATTGCACACCGGAATTTCTTAATGCCTCTACAATGGAGAGATTATCTGGATTGCTGAAAAAGTCGACTATATGCCTTGCCACAATAGGCCCAACATCTTCCACTTCGAGCAACTGTTCGGCTGAAGCCGCAATAACTGCATCCAATGTACCAAAGTTATTGGCCAATGTTTGCGCTGTTGCTTCGCCCACTTCGCGAATACCTAGAGCATATAAAAACTTTGCTAGGGTTGTCTGCTTGCTTATCTCAATGGCATTTAGAAGGTTTTCAGCTGATTTTTGCGCCATGCGTTCTAGATTGACTAAACGCTCAAGCTTGAGTTCGTAAAGGTCAGCCACGGAATAGATCAAGTCATGATCCACCAATGCATCGACCAGTTTGTCCCCTAGCCCATCAATATCCATGGCCTTTCTTGAGGCATAGTGCTTGATGGCTTCTTTGGTTTGCGCAGCACAGAATAATCCTCCTGTACAGCGGGCTACTGCCTCGCCTTCGGTGCGCTTGACGCTGGACTGACAGACTGGGCATCGCTCAGGGAATATAATCGGTTGCGCGCCTTCTGGTCGTTTATCCAGCACTGCTTTAACAATCTGCGGAATAACGTCGCCGGCACGCCGCACAATAACTGTATCGCCAATGCAGATAGCTAAACGGTTAATTTCATCTGCATTGTGAAGGGTTGCGTTGCCAACTGTAACGCCGCCGACAAATACTGGCTCTAACCGAGCCACTGGCGTCACTGCTCCGGTACGGCCTACTTGAAATTCAACATCTAGCAGTCGGGTCATCTCTTCCTGAGCTGGAAATTTACGGGCAATCGCCCAGCGAGGTGCTTTGGCAACAAAACCTAAGCGCTCTTGAAGTTTAAAATCATTTACTTTGTATACAATGCCATCAATATCATAGTCTAGTTGATCGCGAAGACTCGCTAGCTGTTGGTAGTAGTCTTTACAGGCATGGATACCCGCAACTTGCTTGATATGCTGGTTAATTTTAAAACCCAGATTGCCGAGCATTGCGAGCATCGCAAAATGACTCTCTGGTTTTTGATTACCCTGATACTGACCCACACTATAGGCACAGATTTCAAGTGGTCGCGTGGCGGTAATTTTTGAATCTAACTGACGGAGACTTCCAGCCGCTGCATTGCGTGGGTTAACGAAGGGTTTGTCACCGGTCGCGCGCGCCTGTCTATTAAATTCATTAAAGCCTTGTCGCGGCATATAGATCTCACCACGAACTTCCAAAACCTCAGGGAAATCATCGCCTCGCAATCTCAAGGGAATGCTTTTGATGGTGCGAACATTGGCGGTTATATCCTCACCTACACTGCCATCACCTCGGGTGGCGCCGCGAACTAATAAGCCTTTTTGGTATATCAGGCTAACCGCCACACCATCCAGCTTGGGCTCACAGGCATAGGTAAGATTATGATCTGCACCTAGATTGATACGGTCTTTAATCCTGCGATCAAAATCTGACATCTCTTGATCAGAAAAAGCATTATCTAGAGATAACATAGGCACTTCATGATTCACTTGAGAAAAGCTATCTAGGGCCTTACCACCAACCCGCTGACTGGGTGAATCCGCGGTTCGCAACTCGGAATACTGCTGTTCTATATCTTGCAACTCGCGCATTAGCCGATCGTATTGACTGTCGGGCACTGAGGGTTCATCCAGCACGTAATAGGCGTGATTGTGCTGATTGAGCTCGCTTTTAAGACGCTGGTAGCGCCGATAAACCGCTTCTGGAATATTTAGCATGATGCTATCGCAACTTTAACCGCTGCGCTCCTGAAGAAGAACCGCCTGCTGTGCACGCTGTCGGTAGTGGTCGATGGTTTGCTTGGTCATTGAACTGCGAGATTCATCCATAATATTGAGTTGCAGTTTATCTGCCATTTGCTCGGCTACATCCAGCATTAAATCAAAAATTTCACTGGGCTTATCTAAATCTGAAGGCGTCATAAATAGCGTGACACCAATCATTTCTTGCTGGCCAATAGCGGTTAGATCAAAGGTACCTGGATTAAGTAAATTCGCCATACTAAATAGAATGGGGCCTGACCCATCCTCGCCAGTGTGACGATGGAATATTTTCATAGCGCCATACCGCAACCCGAGACTAACTGCAGTATCCAATAACAGTTGACCCGAACAGACTTGCTCTTTTGCAGCCATTAGATGGATCACCAGCAGCTCCTGCGTCTCTACGTCTTCTACCTTTTCAGGCTGCTGTTGAGGCGCGACTTTTATACTTATTGAGCTAACTTCTTTTTCACTTGGTATATCATCCAAATTCAGCTTACCCTGCTCTGGCTGATGAAAAAGTGAATTTTGTTTTTCATTTTCAACCGGCTTAGAAAAATCATCGTCCCGAGAACCAACGACACGGGACCCACCTGAGGGAAATTGGCTTTCAGAAAAGGGATCGGTTTCATATTCATCTCGCGCAGAGCGTTGAATTTGACGAGAGGACATTTGCAAATTTTCATAACGATTGCGTTTTTTGCGACGCAAAAAGTCGAGCACAATAGCCAAAAAAACCATTGTAGACACTGCAATCACTATTGTTTTTGGTTCAAAGTAATCCATAAATAAAGAATACTCTAATTACTCTCGTTAAAGCCACTATTTGTAACCGAATACAGTGGCTATGCCTCTGCTAACTCAGCCGCTTGGTTTACATCTACGGTTACCAGTCGGGATACTCCTGGCTCATGCATGGTGACACCCATCAAGTGACTGGCTGCCTCCATTGAAATTTTATTATGTGAGATAAAGATAAATTGAACTTGATCTGACATTTCCTTGAGCATGGCCGCATAGCGCCCCACATTGGCATCATCCAATGGCGCATCCACCTCATCGAGCATACAGAAAGGCGCGGGATTAAGCTTAAAGATTGAAAATACCATAGCAATTGCAGTCAGTGCTTTTTCACCACCCGACAGCAGGTGGATTGAACTGTTTTTCTTACCCGGCGGTCTTGCCATCAATGCCACACCCGCATCTAAAAGATCATCACCGACCATTTCAAGATAGGCATGACCACCACCAAATAGCTTTGGAAATAACTCTTGGATATGCGTATTTACAAACTCAAAGGTGTCTTTAAATTTGGTTCTGGTTTCACGATCAATTTTTTGAATGGCATTTTGCAATGTGCTCAGCGCTTCCTCTAGCTCAGCATTTTGCTGATCGAGATAATCTTTGCGCTCAGATTCCAGCTTGTATTCATCTATGGCGGCTAAATTAATAGGGCCTAAACGCTGAATCCTATTGGCCATCACCTGAAGATTTTCTTCCCAATCTACGATAGCTGAATCTTCATCAAGGCTATCTAGCAATGCATTGAGTTTGCCCTGCTTTTCTGTAATTTGACTTTCAATGGTGCCACTGAGGGTTGTAATTTCTTGAGCAGAAAGCCTTTGCTGTTCTAGCTTGCCCTGAGCCTTTTGAGCTTCTTGCTCTAGCTCGCCACGGGTTTTTTCCTGCTCGCGCATTTGAAACTCAACCGTCTCAACCGCAGATCGCGCTGCTGTTAAGGTTTCTTCAACTGCCAAGCGAGAGGCTAGCGCATTTTCAAGCTCAACCTTGTAGTTTTCGGAAGGATCTTCTTTGATATTAAATGCCGCTTTTAACTGCTCGCGCCGCTCACCGAGACGTTGTACCTGAACTTGAAGACGTTGGATACCTTCACGAATTGATTCTAACTGCGTGGTTAGCGCGCGTTGACGCATTTCCAATTGTTGCCGCTGACTGCGATCTTGCTCTGCTGTTTGTCGGCTACTATCCAGTTCTGATCTGTATTGATCTCGCTGCTGCACTAACTGTTCGCGCTGCTGACTATCAACATCCATTTTTTCAATGGCCTGCTCTAATGTCTTGCGCGCTGTTGAAAGGTTTTGAGTTTCAGTTTTTGCCTGCCCCTCAACCTCCGCTAATTCAGTTTCCGCTCGCTGTTTACGCGCTTTAAACTGCTCAATCTGCACTTCGAAGCCACTTAGCTTAGAACGCAGTTCGGTGTATTTATGCTGCTGTTCTGTATGTTTGGAATCAACGGATTGGCGACCCTGTTCCAGCTGCTTTAGAGACTGCTCATTTTTAGTTCGCAGTGCTTCAATCTGATCGATTTCCTTATTGGTTTTGGTCAGCTGGTCGGCAATCTTCTCAAGCTCCTGCTTGCGCTGTAAAAAGCCTGCCGTCGCGTCTTTATCTCGCGCCACCCGCAACCAATTATTGCCCAGCCAGATCCCCTCAGGAGTCACTACAGATTCTACCGCACTCAGTTTTGGCTGAAGTGTTAGCGCCTCTGCCAAGGTATCTGCCGCATAAATATGTGCCAGCAGGCCATCGACGCCATCTGCCTTGACTAAATCACTTAATAATCGACCCTTATCAGCCGTATTTTTTGCGCCAGACCCTTTGCTAATTAATAGCAACTCGCCTTTCTTAAAGTCATCTAGCAAATCGATACTAGCAACCACATCATCTACCGCAATCGCCTGTAGATAACTGCCGAGCACTGTCTCTACCGCAAGTTCCCAGCCCTTAACTGGAACCACCGAGTCAGCTAACCTAGGCTTATCAGCTAAACCTTTATCGGTCAGCCATTTTCTTTCGGACTCATCACCCTTTGCCGCTTGCTGAAGCGCTTCTAAAGAGGCCTCACGCCCTTTTAAGGTTTGTTGCTGACTGCGCAAGTTGTCGTAATCTGCACTGGTTTGTTTTTCTTGCTCGCGCAATAACTGAATCTGAGCGCTGTGCTCCTGTCGCTGTTTTTCAAGCCTAGTGCGCGCTGATTCAACTTCCGTTAATTCAGCTTGAGCCGCGGCCATTTGTTTTTCTGCCGGACTGGCCTGAAAACTACTGACTTCAGTAGACAACGCAGTACGGCGCTCATCAAGGCGACGCAAAAGCTGTTCCATATGTTGAATTCGTGACTGCTGAACCTCAGCCTGCTGTCGCGGATCTGCCGCGGCGTGGGTAAATTCATCCCATGAGTGTTGCCATTGCTGCATAGCCGTTTCAGCAGTTTGCAAAAGTTCTGTAGAGGCCTTTTCAGCCGCCAATGCTTTAACCAAAAGTGGTTCAAGCTCAGTCTGTTCAGCGTCCCAACCAGCAGCCTTTTGTTTATCGCTATTCAGGTGCTGCTCTGCTTCACTAAAGTTATGCTCGGTTTGCTGAAGGTCTTTATCCAACTCTTGAGCACGCTGTTGCGAATGCTCAATCGCCTGTTCTAAACGCGCAACTTCGCCGCCAATTTTGTAGAATTTGGCTTGGATCTCATTAAATGAATCACTGGCTTGGGTAAAATCAGTACGCAATTTCTCTATGGCTGTATCGCAGGCACTGCGGGCAGTCACTAGCTTTTCATACTCAAGCTCAAGCTTGCCGATAATCTGCTTTTGCTGTTGACCCGATTGATCGTAATCACGCCAGCGCAACGCCAATAGCTCAACCGTTAACTGGCGTTCCTGCTTCTTGTACTCGGCGTATTTTTCAGCGGCTTTCGCTTGGCGCTCAAGACGACCCAGTTGCCGCCCAAGTTCATCGCGAATATCGGTTAGACGCTCAAGATTTTCCATGGTGCGATTGATGCGCGACTCAGTCTCTCTGCGACGCTCTTTGTATTTGGAAATACCCGCCGCTTCCTCGATATAAACACGCAATTCGTCGGGCTTGGATTCGATTAAGCGCGAGATCATACCCTGCTCAATAATCGCATAGCTACGAGGACCTAAACCGGTACCTAAAAAGATATCGGTAATATCTCGACGACGGCACTTATTACCATTTAGATAGTAATTAGCCGAACCATCTCGGGTGACTTTGCGTTTTATTGCAATTTCATTGTAGGAAGCATATTCGCCGACAATACGCCCTTCAGAGTTATCAAATACCAGCTCAATGGATGCCTGACCCACCGGCTTTCGGGCACCAGAACCATTAAAAATAACATCGGACATCGATTCGCCGCGCAAATTTTTGGCTGAGCTTTCACCCATCACCCAACGCACCGCATCGATAATATTTGATTTACCACAACCATTGGGGCCAACAACAGCGCAGAGGTTACCGGGGAACTGTGCATTGGTGGGATCAACAAAAGATTTGAACCCAGCTAATTTTATCGATTTAAGCCGCATTGTAGGTCGTTTTTCTTGGTCAAATTTGGTTGGCCATTTTTAATGGCTAGCCGGTATTCTACACAGTATAAGCAGAAGGCAAAACCATTTATCCAATTTTATGCCCGAAATATGAAATGGATTTTAAAGGCAACTTAATTAGATGGTTAAAAAGGCCTCAATTGCTTTTATTACCGCGTTAAATTGATATTTATTTGTCGAGATATTTGCAAACTCAAAGGTTGCTTCAAAGAACCCAAATCAACCAAGCTAATAGCGCTCTCCCAATCCCCTGCCTGCGGTGTGGCTGACCCTGTCTGAGACAATCTAGCAATAGCTTTAACCTCGCTGACACTAGAAAGATTATATCCTGCGACTACGGCATCGGCATTGCTTAGCGTAATGGCTGTAGGCAAGTCCCCTGCTCTTAGTTTTCTGGCCGCTAAGGGCATAGGCGCACCTGAAGTGGCAACCAGTGCAACAAAGACAGATTGCTCTGGATTAAAGACTATAGATTTGTCGATGCTAACTGTGATTTCTATCTGTGGCGATGCAGCGGCTTCTTTGGGTTGAATACCCAAGCGTTTTTGCGCTCGGGCAATTCCATATTTTAAGGCCGTGGCTGTGGCAGAATTCTGATCCATTTGTCTTTGCGCTTCTTGCCAATAGGTGATGGCTAATTGCCATTGCTGAGCCTCAAATGCTTGAATGCCTTTAAGCCCCAATACAGTGGGGTTGGATGAGTCAATGGCAAATGCTTTATCTAAAGCTAACAGCACATCATCCGTAAACTGGCTATTGGCTAACATAAATAGAATTTCTGCATACTGACCCAGCAAATAACCATCATCGGGGCTTAATGTAATGGCTTGGGCATAATTGAACGCAGCACTAGGCAAATCATTTTGTTGTATGGCGCGTTTGGCTAACAGTATCCAATAGTAGATATTATCGGGTCGTTGCTCGGCTCTTTTCTCAACCGCAGCGTAGAGCTGAGTCTGTAGTTCGGCTGATTGAGCACTATCTTTAGCTTCTGAAGTTTGCTGAATTAACTCAATAATACGCTGATCGGCAGATGCACCTATATACTGATAGACGCCTAGACAAAACAGCGGCAGTAGTAAGAGTGCCACCGGCAATAGCCATACCGCCTGTTTATTCTCTGTAACAATAGTCTGTTGAGGTTCGGGGTCTTCGGTATTGCTTAGTAGTAACTGTTTGGCTTCAGTTAAAAGCTGCTGATGCTGCGCTTGATCTATTTGCTGTTGCTTTAACTGATTGTCTAGCTGTGATTGCTGATCGCGGAAGATCTGCAAATTAGCTGCCAGCACCTCGCCTTGATCAACCCGCCCATGACGCACAAAGGGATAAACTAAAAAGAAGGAAGCAAGTACCAAAAGCCCTGTAATAAGAAGCCATAGGGTTATCATTTA
>Ga0066379_10000063_pt1 | contig 24778 bp, 23 predicted proteins | sample Knorr_S23_td_250_FD_70951 | JGI IMG/M metagenome (GOLD analysis project Ga0066379, IMG submission 70951) | Marine microbial communities from Southern Atlantic Ocean transect - Knorr_S23_td_250_ad_251m_LV_A | ecosystem: Environmental > Aquatic > Marine > Oceanic | place: Southern Atlantic ocean...
CGTTGAGACTATGGAAGAATATCCTTGGCTGCTTATTTTCCCGGGAATTACGCTGTCGTTAACCTTATTTGCACTTAATTTTCTGGGTGATGGCTTGCGCGATGCGCTTGATCCTCGGGCATCAAAGGACTGACTATGGCATTACTCGAAGTCAACAATCTCAAAGTCTATTTCCACACTAGAAACGGTGTGGTTAAAGCGGTAGATGATGTCAGTTTTAGCGTGGATAGTGGCGAGACGCTGGCGATTGTCGGTGAGTCGGGATCGGGTAAATCAGTCACCTGTTATAGCCTATTAGACCTACTGCCTAAGCCCCCCGCGGTTATCGAGGGCGGTATCGCAAACTTTGATGGCGAGGATCTATTGTCTTGCAGTACGGATCGTATGCGCCAGTTACGTGGCAACCATATTGCGATAATTTTCCAAGATCCGATGACCTCTCTCAACCCTTTTTTAACCATTGGCGAGCAATTAATTGAACCACTGATTTATCACCCAGAAAAATCACAGCGCCTCAACAGAAAGGCTGCACGAATAGAGGCGATTAACCTGTTAGATGAGGTGGGAATTGTTAATCCCGATTCACGTTTTGATAGTTACCCTCATGAATTCTCTGGAGGCATGCGCCAAAGAGTCATGATCGCAATGGCGTTAATTAATAAACCGCGTCTGCTAATCTGTGATGAACCTACTACAGCCTTGGATGTCACCATTCAGGCACAGATTCTAAAGCTAATAAAACAATTGCAACAAACCCGCGATGTGGCTGTAATATTTATTAGCCATGACTTAGGCGTGGTTGCAGGCATTGCCGATAAGGTACTGGTGATGTGTGATGGCAAAACACAGGAACAAAACACTACTCATAAGGTGTTTTATAACAGCACAAGTGATTACACCAAAAAACTACTATCGGCGATTCCAAGCGGCGCTAAGACAAAAGCCAGTGGTGCTCAACAGGGTTTAGACTTAGTCAGAGTTAGCCATGTAAAAACCTACTTTAAAGATTTTTCTAACAGTGAAAATAGCCTAGTAAAAGCCGTAGATGACCTGTCATTCAGTATTAAAAAAGGCGAAATTTTTGGCTTAGTGGGTGAGTCGGGCTCAGGAAAATCGACTCTGGGACGCTCTATACTGCAATTAGCTCCACTCACAGCTGGCTCCGTTCATTATTCTGACACTGAAATTTCCACTCTTAACCCCAATCAATTGATGCGCTGGCGACCAAAGCTACAAATGATTTTTCAGGACCCCTACGCCTCTTTAAACCCACGAATGACGGTCTATGAAACATTAGCAGAACCCCTGCTTTATCATGCTATTGCCGATAAAAAGACAGTCGCCAAGCAGGTACAACAGCTAATGGACGACGTGGGATTAGATAGATCGAGCGTTTTAAAATATCCTCATGAATTTTCTGGTGGTCAACGTCAGCGCATTGCCATTGGTCGCGCCATTGCAACCCAACCAGAATTTATTGTTGCCGATGAACCAGTATCTGCCCTAGATGTCACCATTCAGGCGCAAATATTAGCGCTTATTTTGAGTTTGGTGGAACAGCGTAATCTGACTATGCTGTTTATTTCTCATGACCTCTCGGTGGTGCGTTCTATTTGCGATCGCGTAGCCGTTATGCAGCAGGGTAAATTGGTTGAACTTAATGAAACTGAGAAGCTCTGGGATAAACCTGAAATGCCTTATACTCAAGAGCTCTTAAAGGCCATTCCGGCGGCAGGCTCCAAACAATAAAATCCATCAAGAATAGTCGATTCCAGTGCCCCGCAAACCACAGTAACCCTGTGGATGTTTGGCTAGGTACTGTTGATGATCATCTTCAGCATAGTAAAAAGTAGTCGCGGGGCAGATTTCGCTAGTAATATCCCCATAACCTCTATCATGCAATAGAGCCTGTACTAACTGAACTGAATCACTAGCCTGCTGTAATTGAGTGTCATCTGAGCAATAGATAGCTGATCTATATTGAGTGCCAGCATCATTTCCCTGACGCATTCCCTGCGTGGGGTCATGTGATTCCCAAAAAATCTTGAGCAATTGATTGTAAGTCATTAGTTCGGGATCAAACACCACAAGTACAACTTCTGTATGCCCTGTTTGACCTGAACAAACCTCATGATAGGTAGGGTTTTTTGTGAAGCCACCAGCATAGCCAACGGCGGTTGAAACCACCCCTGACTGCTGCCAAAAGCGCCGCTCTGCACCCCAAAAGCAACCCATTGCAAAAATAGCTTGGTGTAAATTTTTAGCAAATGGTGGCTGTATAGGTTGTTGGGTAACTTGATGACAATGAGTAACCTGAATAGGCTGATCTCTGCCAACTAAAGCATTCTCGGCCTTAACCATAACTTGTTTGGAGAGGTTATTTAGAATCATTGCGCTATCAACAGTATGGGTTTGTTATGTCTACTGTTGCGCACAGTTTACAGATCATGATTTAGAGCTGAGAAAGCCCCAACTCTATATCATTTTTAATATCTTCTAGATCTTCAAGACCCACGGCAATACGAATCAACCCCTGCTGTATACCCGCCTCCTGCAAAGCCTCTGGACTCAAGCGGCCATGCGTCGTGGTTGCTGGGTGGACAATAGTAGTTTTGGCATCGCCTAGATTAGCCGTAAGAGATAGCATCTGGGTTGCGTCTATCACTTGCCACGCAGCGTCCCGACCACCATCAACCACAAATGAAACCACGGCACCAAAGTCGCTTTGCTGTTTCTTTGCCAAGCTATGTCCCGGATGATCTGGCAAGCCTGCAAAAAATACCTTGCTCACCTTGGGATGTTGCGAAAGCCACAATGCTAATGCACTAGCATTGGCTGAATGGGCTTTCATTCTTAGGCTTAGTGTCTCTAGACCCTTTAAGAATATCCAGGCATTAAACGGACTCATGGTTGGCCCTGCCGCACGCAAAAAACCCTGTACCTGATCCATCAGTTCTGCATTACCCACTACGGCACCGCCAAGTGCTCTACCCTGACCATCAATATATTTGGTTGCCGAATGAACCACTATATCTGCACCCCATTTAAGTGGCTGTTGAAGCACAGGCGTACAGAAGCAGTTATCAACTACTAGTAACGAATTAGCTTTCTTGGCTATTTGGCTAAGACCTTCCAGATCCGCTATTTCAGACAGTGGATTAGAGGGTGTTTCACAGAAAAACATTTTGGTATTGGCTTTAACCGCATTCTGCCATGCCGATAAATTTGCCAAAGGCACATAGCTAACTTCTACACCAAATTTAGTGATGTATTTGTCCATCATCACGCGGGTGCTACCAAATACGTCGCGCGAGCATACTATATGATCACCTGATTCGAGTAGCGCCATAATGACAGCTAGGGTAGCGGCCATTCCCGAGGATGTAGCCACTGCCCGCTCAGCTTCTTCCAACATAGCCAATCGCTGCTCAAAGCTTCTAACTGTTGGGTTGGTATAACGCGAGTACACATTGCCCTGTATCTCATCACTAAAGCTTTTGGCTGCCATTTCAGCGCTATCAAATACATAGCTGGAAGTTAGAAATAACGCTTCAGAATGCTCATTTTCATGGGTCATCTGATACCCACCTCGAATGGCGTTAGTATCTTGCTGATATGACTTATCTTTATTTTTCATAGGATTATTCTACCAAAATCAGCTAACGCTGTTATTGTGAATTCCAATCACTGATTGTTTTTTATTGTCCACTGAGGGATTTTTTTTCTGTTTAGCATCGTCATTGCGTGTCGCGTGCATATGTTTCAAATAGGCATCATCAATATCGCCAGTGACATAATTACCATCAAAAACCGAACAATCAAAGCGCGTCACCTCTGGGTTGCCTTCCGTACCCGCTGTAATTAGATCTTCTAGATCTTGATAAATTATCCAGTCTGAACCAATAATTTCACCGACTTCATCATCCGTTCGATCGTGGGCAATTAATTCATCCGTTGTCGGCATATCGATACCATAAACATTGGGGTAGCGAACACCGGGGGCTGCAGAAACCATAAATACTTTTTTGGCACCAGCATCTCGAGCCATTTGAATAATCTCTTTTGAGGTAGTTCCACGAACGATGGAGTCATCTACCAAGAGTACATTTTTACCTGCAAATTCCAATTTAACTGCATTGAGCTTTTGGCGAACTGATTTTTTACGCTCTTTTTGACCGGGCATGATAAATGTTCGACCAATGTAGCGATTTTTCATAAAACCTTCGCGAATTTTAACACCTAAACGCTCAGCCAATGCCTGAGAGGAAACTCGGCTAGTATCAGGTATAGGAATGACCACATCAATATCATGATCTGGCTTTTCGCGTAGTATCTTATCTGCAAGCTTCTCACCCATGCGAAGCCTACATTTATAGACTGAAATATTATCCATAATCGAATCAGGTCTGGCAAAGTACACATGTTCAAAAATACAGGGCGATAACTGCGGATTATCGGCGCACTGTTGCAGGTGTAAATTACCTTTAATATCAACAAACAAGGCTTCACCAGGCTGTAAATCACGTATCAATTCGAACCCCAGACTATCTAGCACTACCGACTCGGAAACCACGGCATATTCATCACCCTGCTCAGTGTGACGCACACCAAAACACAGCGGACGAATACCATTGGGATCGCGAAAGGCAAACATACCGTAGTTTGCAATCAATCCAACTACGCCATAGGCTCCGCGGCAACGCTTATGAACTTCTGCTACTGAAGCAAAAATATCCTTACTGCTCGGCTCAAGCTTTCCTCTAACCTGTAACTCATGGGCAAAAACATTCAGTAAAACTTCTGAGTCAGAATCTGTATTAAGATGACGCAGATCAGTTCTAAATATATCCTCACGCAACTCATCAGCGTTAGTTAGGTTGCCATTGTGTGCAATGCAAATTCCATAGGGGGAATTCACATAAAGTGGCTGGGCCATCGCTGGACCAGAGCTTCCCGCAGTCGGATAGCGACAGTGTCCAACACCAAACCTGCCCACTAAACGCATCATATGACTGCGGCGAAAAACGTCGCGCACTAGCCCTTCACCTTTACACTGATGCAACTCGCCATGGCTATCAGTCACCATACCAGCAGCATCCTGTCCTCTATGCTGTAGCATTGTTAGAGCATCATATAGCTCTAAATTAACATCTGAGTTTCCTGCTATTCCTACCACACCACACATGAGTTAAATCCAACCAGTTAGTAAATTTTTAATATCTTTTGCCGCTTCTCTACCCCAGCCTTCAAAGCTTTGAAATACCGGAATAAGCGTTGATTCCTGCCACCAAGGGTCTTGCTCTACAGGAATGGCCTTTGGCAGTGCAATGATTAAGGCTAATACAACCAGTAAGCCTCGAAACACACCAAATACCAACCCTAAGGTTCTGTCTGTTCCCCCAAGCCCTGTTGAGGTTACTAGTTTTCCTAATAAGAAATTAACTACTGCTCCCACTAGAAGAGTACCAACAAATAGCCCACCCCAAGCCGCCAACTGACGAAGAGATGCCAATTCAATAAAATTAACTAAAAGTGCCGAAGCAGCCTCACTAAAGGTCATGGCTATCACAAATGCCGCAACCCAAATTACTAATGACATTGCTTCTTTAACAAAGCCTCTAACAAGGCTAATCAAGCCAGAAATGGCCACAATTACGGCAATACCTGTATCTGCTACTGCAATATCCATAACCTATCCGTTATTTAGGGTACGTATTTTAGAATGATCGAATCTGTTGTTAATAATGTATCAATGTCATTTTTATCAGCGATAGCACTACGACGACTGATTTTTGGGCCAATATAGACCCTATGAAATACTTTTTTGTTAATTTTAACGCTCTTTAGGAATACTTTGTATTGTTTCGCTAGCAATGTCTGCTTTAATTTATTGGCAGATGCCTGTTCTTCATAGCTTCCAACCTGCAGGTACCATCTTTGCGGCAATCCTAACTGATCTAAACCCTGATAGCTGGTATCGTTTTCTTGAACAGGCTGTAATTTACTGACATCAAACGCCAGCACCACATCCGCTGCGTCTTTCACCTCATCTGGCCGCTTAGCAACAACAATTTCTGTAGCCACAATATTAGGGGCAGGAGGAATCAATGAGCTGCGGTCAACTTTTTTGGGGTCTGTGAAATCAAGCGCCAAAGGCAACAGAATCAAACCTAGAGCACCAAGGACTAGTGCGCCGATAATTCGTTGCTTTAAACCGTCACTCACTTGTAACCTCCATTGATATAAAATCCAACACTGCAGCAACTGTATGGAACGAGCCAAACACCACTACTTTTCCAGTCTTGCCAGCCTGAGATACAGCCGACTGAAAAGCCTGCTCAATACTTTCGCTTAATGCTACTTTAACATCGGCATTGTATAACAGTTTAAGCAAGGTTTGTCCTTTTGCCGCACGAGAAATTCCAGTTAGTTCAGCAATATGCCAATAATCTATTTCAGACTTTATTTTAGAGACCATTGAAGACCAATCTTTATCTTCTAAAACAGAGGCTACGGCAATGATTTCACCCTGCTCTGAACTTAGTTTATCCGCCAATACTGCGGCAGCCGCTGGATTGTGAGCAACATCGAGAATCACCGGGACGGTTTTATAGATAACACACTGCTGTCGACCTATAACCGTCACATGATTTAAGGCAGATTGGCATCTATCCGCATCCAAACTACAACCAAGACTCGCCAATGCTTGGATGGCTAGTGCTTTATTGACCGATAACAGTCCTTTAATTGATAGATTATCCAGAGTCTGAAAATTAGTATCTTTCTGCTGCCAATATGGCGTTATAGATAGGCTTTGGTTATTTTCAGTAAAATCGAAATCTTTTCCCAGCCATAGCGCCTTGGCTTGAGTATCTTCTACCAAACTATCAAACCCATTGGGATAGTTTGTCTCACCTATAATTAACGGCCGGTTAGCGCGAGCTATACCCAATTTTTCTTTGGCTATTGCTGCTCTAGTGCCCCCAAGCCACTGCTGATGATCTAGATCAATACTTGTTAATACAGCAACATCAGAATCAATAATATTGGCAGCATCCAAACGACCACCCAAGCCAACTTCAAGAAGCACTACGTCTAAGTCACTGCAACTGAATATAATGAGTGCCGCTAGGGTATTAAACTCGAAATAAGTCAGAGAAATTTGCTCTCTTAACCGCTCTATAGCTTCAAATGCAGCGACAATTAGATGGTCATCAACAGCAGAGCCATTGATACATATACGCTCGTTATAAACTTGGAAATGTGGAGAGGTGAAGCTTCCTACGGAATAGCCATGTGCTAACAGTATAGATTGCATACTAGCGACACAGGAGCCTTTGCCATTAGTGCCGGCTACGGTAATAATTTTAGAACTACCAACCTCTCCAGTAAGCGATTGGCTGGTTTTGTAGCGCCGCCAAACCTTGGCAACTCTTTCGACTCCGAGATCAATTTCGCAGGGGTGCCTTTGCTCTAAAAGCTCTAACCATTCCGCCAGTGAGCGGTTAGTCATTGGCCGGTTCTGGCTGACCTGTCAGCTTAGAAAGAATACTTCCCAAGCGATCGCGCATTTCTGCGCGACTGATAATCATATCAATATGGCCTTTTTCCAAGAGAAACTCACTTCTTTGGAAGCCTTTGGGCAACTTCTGACGAATAGTTTGCTCAATAATATTGGGGCCGGCAAAACCTGCACGCGCGGCTGGTTCAGCCACATTCAAATCACCCAACATCGCCAAGCTGGCAGAGACACCACCATAAACTGGATCGGTCATTACTGAAATATAAGGCACTCCAGCAATTTTTAGACGCTCAAGCACTGCACTGGTTTTAGCCATCTGCATCAACGAGATAAGCGCCTCTTGCATACGAGCACCACCAGTGGCGGCGAAGCATATAAAAGGAATTTTTTGTTCGAGAGCAATGGTAGCTGCTCTGGTAAATTTCTCACCAACTGCATAACCCATTGACCCACCATGAAAGGCAAACTCAAAGGCACAGGCAACGACTGGCATAGAATGAAGACTACCCGACATTGCTACCAGCGCGTCTTTTTCACCGGTTTTCTTTTGCGCTTCAGTTAAACGATCTTTATATTTTTTTACATCTTTAAAGCGCAATCGATCTATGGCAACAATTTCAGTGCCTATCTCTTCTCGACCCTGCTCATCTAAAAATATATCAAGCCTACGGCGAGCACCGATACGCATATGATGCTCACATTTTGGGCAGACATCTTGATTGCGCTCAAGCTCTGGTCGATATAAAGGAGCCGCACATTTGGGACACTTTTTCCACAAGCCTTCTGGAACAGCGCTTGATCGGTTACTGCTTGTTGATGCGGGACCCGAGGGTCGGATGCGTTTCAGCCAATCCATCAATTTACCTTTCAACTGTTATCCAATAATAGGTAACCCATCATTGGTATTAAATTTTTTTCGCTATTCTAACACGAGAAAACGAGAGTCGCTAAGCTATACAGCAGGAATTTATATTACTGTGACATTTTATATAATATTTTTAGCTTCTGAAATAAAGGCTTTAACCTTTGCTGGATCTTTAATACCCGGGCTCGCCTCAACACCACCGCTAACATCTACCATATAGGGATTAGTTTTAGAGACTGCATCAGCAACATTACTTGGATTTAAACCACCAGCAAGAATTAATTTATACGCTGTAGATACAGGTAATCGACTCCAATCAAAACTATGGCCTGTGCCTCCGTAGAGATCATCATTCCAAGCATCGAATAAAAATCCACCCTCGGCTTTATAAGCAGCGACCTCCGCCGCTATATCTAAGCCCTCTCGCATACGTACCGCTCTAATAAATGGAAAATTAAATTGGTGACAAAATTCAGCCGTCTCATCGCCGTGAAACTGAATATAATCGGGCTTAACCTGAGTAATAACCTGATTAACCAAATCCTCACTAGGATTGACTAACAGAGCAATGGCGAGTGTTGACTCGTCAATTACGGCTCGTATTTTTGACGCCTGTTCAACATTGATATAGCGAGGACTTTTTTCATATATCACCAAACCCAAGGCATCGGCACCCTGCTGTTGCGCCATCTGTGCTTGCTCTGAACTGGTGATTCCACATATTTTAACAAGAACTGTCATAACTTATTCTTCTGTATGTTCTAGTTCGGCCGGTAAAAAAACAGGCCCTTTAACTAGTGCCGGCAACCCAAATTTAGCGGGGTAATCAACAGCTACTAAATATAACCCGTCAGGAGCAGCGGTTGCAGCACTCTTACAGCGATCACCAGCGGCCAGTAACTGCTGAATCCATAATGGCTGTTGACGACCCATGCCCACCTCTAACAGAGAGCCTACTATATTACGTACCATATGCAATAAAAATGCATTGGCGGTAATTTCAAATATCACTAAGTTTCCGCGACGAAAAACATTGGCCTGATGAACATTTCGGCAGGGAGAATGTGACTGGCAGCCGGACCCTCTGAAGGCCGAATAATCTTGCTCACCCAGTAAATATTGACAGCTATCTTGCATGAACGAAATATCTAAAGGCTTTTTAACCCAAGTCACTGCACCGGCCATAATTGCCGGCCTTGTTGGACTGTTATCAATAATATATCGATAAGTTCTTGCCCCTGCACTAAACCGGGAATGAAAATCTTGGGCTATTTTGTCAGCCCAGATAAGCGCAATACTGTCGGGCAACTGGCTATTGGCACCCTGCACCCAGCTATAACCAGTGCGTTTTGCAGATGTGTCAAAGTGAATGACTTGGTGACTGGCATGAACCGCCGTGTCTGTGCGACCCGCGCAGTGAATTTTAACCGAACAGTCAGCAACGTAACTAAGGGCTGTTTCTATTTCTTGCTGCACTGAGGGACTATGTTTTTGTCGCTGAAAACCACAAAAATCAGCACCCTGATACTGAACGATTGCTGCATATCTTGAAACTCCGGAAGGTAGCTGCTGATCTTCCGGCATCTTGCAACCCTCTGTATAAATCCAATCAGTCACAAATATATCCGCCAATTAGGTTTCAATGCTGTCTAATATTTCTCGAGCTTTTGCCTTGCCTGATTTATCAGCTTCGCCAATAATTTCCTCAAGAATTGCCTGAGCATTCTCAATATCATCCATCTCTATACATAGGGACGCCATATCAAGTCTAATCTGAAGAGGGTCAATCTCCATACTGTCATCTTCAAAATCAACTTCCAAAAATTCACTGGCTTGAGATCGTTGATCATCGTCTTCACGCAGCTGAGCTTCTAGCTCCTCAGAACCAGGTAGATCTATGGTTAGATCTTCTTCTGACTGGAGCTTTGGATCTTTTTGCTTTTTGCTGCCTACTAAGCTGTTATCAGTTGAATCTGCAAAAACCTCATCGTCACTGCTATCAGCAAAGGGGCCATCGAGCACAGTTTCGATAGGCTTATCTGTATTTTTTAAGTCAGCTGCCTCTTTATTTGCCTTATCTAATTTCCTGAATCGATTGATTACCATTGCAAAAATCAGCGCACCAACAAAAATCCATAAATCCATTGGCAACTGCTTTACTCTGGACGCTAACGGGTAAACATATTTTTGACCGTACTCTGCTAAAAGCGCCTTAAGTTTCTCTAGCAATGGCGTATTTACCTGTGGATTTGCAATAATATGCTGCTGAAAAGGCTGATCTAACTGTAACTCTGGTTCAGATTTTTTTAACTCAATATCTGCCATTTGAGATAAATCTTTTTCAAGATATAGCTCTGGGTCTTCATTTTGTATTGTCGAACTGGATTGCTCTAACTCAACAGTATCAGTGAGTGCTTTCTCTTCAGCAAGAATCGCTTTATCAGTATGCTCAACTGGATCAATAAATGAACGAGATTCTATATTAGGGTTTTCTGTAGGCAGCAAATCGGGTAAAGCCGTACTGATTTTCTGCTCTTCAGAAACTTCTGAGCCAACCTCAGAAGTGGCTTCTTCCTCAATACTGACCTGATCAGCATCAATAATTTCAATACTGGGTATAAGAAGAGCAGGATTGTTCTCTAAAACTACAGTCTCAGGCGTTTCATCAATTACAGTAGTCGGTGGAAAGCTAACCACTGAACCCTCTATAAGCTTGGTACTATCGCCCTCAAGAAACGCCTCAGGGTTATTGTCATATAGACTGTCCATTGCAAGCGCCATAGACATATTATCTGGGCGTAATCGCATGGCTACATTCCACAATGTATCGCCTACCGCCACGGTATGCGTTGGCATACGGGGTTTATCAGCTACAGAGGGAGAAATAGAATGTGAATCTGCCACCACCATTGAACAACATAGCAACAAAATAAGGGCACATATTGTTGCTGTGCAAGCTAGCCTAACGTTTGACCAACCTATTAAATATGCCGTTATTTGTCTCATAATTATTTCCATTGTGCCTGTAATTAATTACCGCTCAACCACAATTCGCAACATACGTCTCAATGGTTCGGCAGCGCCCCATAGTAACTGATCACCCACGGTAAATGCAGACAGGTACTGATCACCCATATTCATCTTGCGCACTCGACCCACTGGAACCTGTAAGCCACCAGTCACTGCAGCAGGGGTTAGATGCTCAACAGAGTCTTCTTTATTGTTAGGTACAAACTTAGCCCATTGATTAGCTTCGGCTAACATAGACTCAATTTCATCCATAGGGACATCCTGAGTCAATTTAATGGTTAATGCCTGACTATGACAGCGCATTGCGCCAATTCTTACACAGAGTCCATCCAATGGAATCGGATTGCCATCGCGCCCAAGAATTTTGTTGGTTTCCGCCTGATTTTTCCACTCCTCTCGACTCTGACCATTGTCTAGCTGAGAATCAATATAGGGAAGCAAGCTACCCGCCAATGGAAAGCCCCAGTTATCTACCGGAAAGCTATCACTGCGCAAAGTATCGGTTACCTGTCGGTCAATATCCAAAATTGCCGATGATGGATTGGCTAATGCGCCAGATACAGAATCCTCTATCACCCCCATTTGGGAAATTAGTTCACGCATATTCTGTGCACCAGAACCCGAGGCTGCCTGATAAGTCATTGAACTAGCCCATTCGACTAAATTAGCATTAAATAGCCCGCCTAGAGCCATCAGCATTAGACTGACAGTACAGTTACCGCCAATATAATCTTTTACGCCGTTAGCCAAGCCATCCTCAATCACCTTTGAGTTAACAGGATCGAGAACAATAATAGAACTCTCTTCCATACGCAGTGCTGAGGCCGCATCAATCCAATATCCCTGCCAACCGCTATTGCGAAGCTCAGGGTAGACTTTTTTGGTGTAATCGCCACCCTGACAGGTAACAATAACATCCATTTGCGCAAGCGCCTCAATATCATAAGCACTCTGTAAAAGTGGTATCTCAACGCCTACATCCGGTCCTTTTTGACCCGCTTGAGAAGTGGTGAAGAATATGGGCTCAATATCTTTAAAGTCCGATTCATCGCGCATACGCTCCATCAATACTGAGCCCACCATGCCTCGCCAACCGATAAAACCTGTTTTTTTCATTGTATAAACCTTTTCGATCTTTGTTTCTAAAATTATTTATAGTGCAACAACTACTGCATCACCCATTTCAACTGTGCCTACCAGTTTACAGTCCTCAGTTTGAATATCTGCGGTGCGAAATCCCTTATCCAACACTGAACTCACTGCCTGCTCAATGGCAATGGCAGCTTCTGGAGCATTCAGCGAATATCTAAGCATCATCGCCACTGACAAAATAGTCGCCAACGGATTCGCTATGGACTGACCTGCAATATCCGGTGCCGAACCATGGCAGGGCTCATACATACCGCCCCCATCTTTATCTAGAGACGCCGAGGGCAACATGCCTATGGAACCGGTTAACATAGCCGCTGTATCCGACAAAATATCACCAAACATATTGCCGGTAACCACTACATCAAACTGCTTAGGATTCATCACCAACTGCATGGCGGCGTTGTCCACATACATATGACTCAATTCAACCTCAGGATAATCAGAGGCCATATCGCTAATCACTTCACGCCAAAGTACGGTTGCCTCTAGAACATTGGACTTATCCACCGAACAAAGTCGTTTGTTTCTTACCATAGCTGCTTCAAAAGCCATTTTACCAATACGACGAATTTCTGATTCATTGTATTTATAGGTGTTATAGCCCTCACGCTGACCATCTTCTAGTGTTCGAATGCCTCTGGGCTCACCAAAATAGATACCACCCACCAATTCGCGAACAATCAAAATATCCAAGCCAGAGACAAATTCAGGTTTAAGCGATGATGCATGAGCCAACTGAGGATACATGATGGCTGGGCGCAAATTACCGAACAGATCTAGCTCTGAACGAATAGTTAATAAGCCTTTTTCTGGACGCAAATGACGCTCAACATTATCCCACTGAGGACCACCCACAGCCCCTAATAATATAGCATCAGACTGACGCGCTTTCTCAAGAGTTTGCTGTGGACAAGGAGAACCTTCAGCATCCAATCCAGCGCCGCCTAAATGGGCGTAGTCCAACTGGATATCTAGCTGGAATTTCTCATCCACACGCTGAAGCACTTTAACTGCTTCAGCGACAATTTCCGGTCCAATATTGTCACCGGGTAATATCAATACTTTTTTCGCCATTATTTAATTGCTCCAAATACCCAAGGCTGATCAGCAGCTCGAGTTTTTTCATAATCTTTAATTTTATCCGCTGATTCCAAGGTAAGACCTATCTCATCTAAACCCTTTACTAAGCAGTCTTTACGAAATTGATCAATGTCAAATTCAAAGCTCTCGCCGTTGGGGCGCACTACTTTCTGCCCAACCAAATCAATAGTTAGTTGATAGCCCTCGTCAGCATACATTTCAGCAAATAACAGATCCAATTGCTGCTCGCTTAAAACCACGGGAAGCAAGCCATTTTTGAAACAATTATTGTAAAAAATATCAGCATAACTAGGTGCAATAACAGCCCGAAAACCATAGTCTTCAAGCGCCCAAGGTGCATGCTCGCGACTTGAACCACAGCCGAAGTTTTTTCTTGCTAACAAAATAGATGCACCACTGAATCGCGCTAAGTTAAGCGGAAACTCTGGATTTACCGGACGCTGACTACAATCCTGACCGGGCTGCCCTTCATCCATATAGCGCAACTCATCAAATAAATTAGGACCAAATCCACTGCGCTTAATCGACTTCAAAAATTGCTTAGGGATAATCATATCAGTATCAACATTGGCGCGATCCATCGGACCCACCAAACCCTTGTGCTGAGTAAATGCCTTCATGATTGGTCTCCAAATTCTCGAACATCCACAATATGACCCGCTATAGCCGCGGCAGCGGCCATTTCAGGGCTCATCAAATGGGTTCGGCCGCCATTGCCTTGGCGACCCTCAAAATTACGATTAGAGGTCGACGCGCAGTGCTCACCCGCACCTAATTTGTCCGCATTCATTGCTAGACACATTGAACAACCGGGTTCACGCCAATCTAAGCCAGCCTCAATAAATATTTTATCCAAGCCCTCTGCCTCTGCCTGCTCTTTAACCATCTGAGAGCCGGGAACAACTAACGCCTGCTTGATCGAATCCGACACAGTGCGACCCTCAACCACCGCGGCAGCAGCACGCATATCTTCTATACGAGAATTAGTGCATGAACCGATAAATACTCGATCTACGGCAACTGAACTAATAGGTGCGCCACCTTCTAGCCCCATATATTCCAATGCTCTTTCCACGCCTTTTTTCTTCACCACATCAGTCTGATCTTCTGCTCTAGGAATATTACCCGTCACTGGAATCACCATTTCTGGCGATGTACCCCAAGACACCTGCGGTGCAATTTCACTACCATTAATCTGTACCTCAGTATCAAAAACCGCATCAGCATCAGTGGTTAATGTGCGCCAATATTCAGTAGCTTTCTCAAACATCTCACCTGCTGGCATAAACTGTCGACCTCTGCAGTATTCGATGGTTTTTTCATCAACTGCAACTAGGCCAACTCGCGCGCCGGCCTCAATGGCCATATTGCACACCGTCATACGGCCTTCAATCGACATATCTCTAAATACAGAACCAGCAAACTCAATCGCATGGCCATTACCACCAGCTGTGCCTATTTCAGCAATAATCGCTAACACTACATCCTTAGGTGTTACACCTGCTCCTAATACGCCATCAACAGTGACGCGCATATTTTTCATTTTTTTAGTCACAAGGCATTGTGACGCCAATACATGTTCAACTTCAGAGGTGCCAATACCATGCGCCAAACAGGCAAGAGCACCATGAGTTGCGGTATGGGAATCACCACAAACCACCGTCAAACCCGGCATGGTGGCTCCCAATTCTGGCCCCATAACATGCACAATACCCTGACCCATTTCATTCATTTTGAATTCTTTGATACCAAAATGATCACAGTTATCATCAAGAGTCTGAACCTGAATACGCGATGTATTATCTGGAATACCAGCAACACCTGCAGCTCGCTCAGCGGGATCAGTCGATATATTATGATCCGGCGTGGCTAAATTAGTATCCAAACGCCATGGCTTTCGCCCTGCAATACGCAGACCCTCAAACGCCTGAGGTGATGTCACCTCGTGAAGAATATGACGATCAATATATAAAAGCGCTGATCCATCTTCATTTTGTTGAACTAAATGACTATCCCACAGTTTGTCGTAGACTGTTCTTTGCGACATGCTGTTCTCCTAAATTTTCTATATTGCGCTTAGTTTACCGATACTTTATGATGAAATAAATTCATATTTTTCATATTTATGATTCCTAATAAGAATCTATAAAGCTCTACCCATGGACAATCAAAGCCTAAAAGCATTTGTAACCGTTGCCAGCTGCGCTTCATTTTCACTAGCCGCTGAACAGTTACACCTAACTCAGTCTGCCGTCAGCAAGCGTATTGCTAGCCTAGAACATCAAACGGGGAAAAAATTATTTGATCGAATTGCTCGGCAAGTAACCCTTACAGAGGCGGGGAATGCCCTTTTACCGCGAGCTCAACATATACTGCAAGAGTATGCCGCGGCTGTTCAAGCAATCAACGACTTATCAGGCGACGCCAATGGTACTCTTCACTTAGCCATTAGCCATCATCTTGGCTTGCATCGCTTACCACCGATGCTTAAGGCATTTGCGCGTCAATACCCCAGAGTAAGTCTAAATATTGAATTTATGGACTCAGAAAAGGCCTATGAGCAAGTGCTTCAAGGAAAGTCGGAAGTTGCTGTAATAACACTAGCCTTAGAACAACATCCAAATATTTTATGCCAAAAAATATGGACTGATCCGCTGAGGTTTATTTGTGCACCCGATCACGCACTGGCGAAAATTGATCAGCCTAGCTTACAGGATTTATCTGAATACCCCGTTATACTTCCAGGAATCAATACCTACACAGGACGCATTATTCAAAATCTTTTTGAACATCAGGGTGTGCCTTTAAAAGCACCTATGTCCACCAACTATCTAGAAACTATTAGCACAATGGTGGAAATTGGACTGGGCTGGAGTATGCTGCCTGAAACCCTCATTAAAAATCTTCATGTAATGGCAATAGAGCATACTTATGCTTCGCGTGAGCTTGGCTATATACATCACAAAAATCGCAGTCTTTCGAATGCTGCGTTGGCTTTTATCAAGATGTTTGGGCAGAGCTAAGACAGCGTCGCAATATTATTTACTGATCTGCCTCTAGAGCATTAATTAAATCAGTAAATTCCGCCCTATTTTTAGGGTTGAGTTTAAGCAGTAACTTATGCGCCTCTAGCACCTGCTGACGCACCTCATCAACAGCTGCCGGCACTTCTTCTAAGCTTCGAAGTTCTGCATCAAACTCATCAGGTGACTGTTGGAATATATCAATAATTTCATCAAAACCCATACATTCGAGGGTGCGAATAATTGAGGGGTTCTGGCAAAACAGTTTTACATTCATCTGATAGCATTCGCGACAATGCAAACCCAGCTTAGCTATCAGCCCTAGTGTAGTACTATCCACCCCCTCGGTATCCAGCATATCCACCACCACACTTTTTACTTGGTTCTTGCCAAATAGTATTTCCATATACCGGTTTAAGGTGCCACTAAAAGTCAGGCGCACATCACCCACTAACTTAAGAAGATAGTTATCCTCTTTATCTGAAATTAGTATTTTACCCTGACTCAAGCTAAGAGCCTCCAGTCAATAAAAGTACAGAAACATCATCTTGAAGGTCTTTAATGTCTTCAAAAAATAAACCTTTTTTAAGCGACTTCACACTGACTGATCGATTACTTAAATACCTCAACAATCGAGCTTCTTTATCGGCAATTTCTTTACCCGGCAATAACTCAAAAACACCATCTGATAAAAGCACCAATGCGAATTTTTCTGGAAGCTGTATTTCTTCAACTGCCCATTTAGCATCTTTGAAGATACCCGCAGGCTTGCCTTTGCCGGATAAATATTGTGCATCACCATCAATAATTAAAACGGGTGAGGGCTGATGAGCACCAACAACATAGCGCAACTTTCTTGTTTCTGTATCCAACGATCCCGCGACGATGGTCAAATGCTTATCCAGATCGGTATTTAGCAACTGCTGATTAATCGACTCTACAAGGCCCTCTGGAGCTAGCGCTAACGCGTCATATTCCTCTTCGCGAGCATGACGGCGAATAATTCGACCGGCCATAAAATGCAACAATACAGTCACAAATGCCGATGAAGTACCATGACCAGAAACATCGACAAAATAAAATAATAAATAACGACCCAACACAAATTGGTAACCCACGCAGTCGCCACTCAGGTAAAGCGATGGGGCCATTGAATGAGTTATTTCTATATCACCACAGCGAAGAGGACCTTCTGGCATCAAATTCTTCTGAATTTCCAAACCCGCTTTTTGATCATGCTCTAGGAGTTTAAGGCTCTGCTGTAATTTGCTATTTATTTTTTGCAGACGCACACCATAATCCTGCTGACGACTGCGAGTCGAAGCAAGCTTAGATAATCGTTTTAAGACGTCTGGAATATTCTGCTGCGCTGGATCAGGCTCTAAAATATCCGACACACCCAACCTAAAATAATACGCTTCATTACCCACTGAATGATCATCCAGCGCCACCACAACTAAATAATGATCACAAAAGTTAGCCATAGATTGATTATCAATACTGTTCTTTTGTAAATATTGGGAAGTAAAGATAACTGGCTGATTAAGGGGGTCGGTACAAATTTTTTGAAGATCATCAAGATTTTCAGCGCTCAAACAGTCCCAACCAACAGACTGGAAACTTGCCAACAAACTTTGTGCTACCTGTGTATTGTCGTTAACAACAATCACCGGGCCTTTTAACTCACTCATTGAGCGTTCACTTTGTTAGTGCAATCAGTAGCGTTATTATAATTATACAACAGTGACTCTACTCCGTGGATCAAAATTAGTAATCATCGAGATCATCAAACTCATCTTCAACAGCACCGTCAGTGACTTGATAGGCTCTTCTTTGTAAATAAATATCTCTCACCAAGGTATAGCTATCTCCTGAAAGCAGATTGTCATAGTCAAGCAACGAGGCTCTCGCATTCACTAAACTCAAAGCTGAACTTGCTGCTCGATCAGTGCTATCGTCAAGATAATCCAATGGATCTGTTACCTGATCTACAAATTTTGACGGCGCATCACGCAATGTAGAGGGTCCAAAAAAAGGTAGCATTAAGTAGGGACCCTCAGGCACACCCCAATAGCCTAATGTTTGACCAAAGTCTTCACCATCACTTTTCTTTAAGCTTAGCAAAGAAGCAACATCAAATAAGCCGGCTAAACCGAAAGTACTATTTATTCCAAAACGTCCGGTATCATTTGCCGCTTGGATAAACTTCCCTTGCAACAAATCATTAAATACATTGGTAACCTCTTTGAGATTATCAAATAGATTAGCAATACCACGCTCAACAGGATCGGGCGTTACCGCAACATAAAATTTAGCCACAGGTCGGGCGAGATGATCATCTAAAAATTTATTGAAGCTAAAAATCTTTTGATTAACAGTTTGATAGGGATCAACATCAGATGACTGATCAGCAACCACAGAAATTGACCAGATAGAGCATGACCATAGCAAGATAATCGAAATAATGCCGTTAATTGCTGAGGATCTATTCATCCCTTTACCCTTTACTGGTTTTTGATATTTTACTGGTTCATGGCTTACAGATTCAACCGTAAACAACCCTACATAGAGAAAAATAAGCTATTGTAACCACAAAATCAGTTAAAAGCGCCGCAACTGCTCGTGTAATTGTTGCCATATTTTCTCCAAACGCTTGCTAGAGATAGGTATTTTAGTACCTAACTGCTGCGCAAAAAGCGACACTCTATATTCCTCAATTGCCCATTCATAAGCATCTAAATCCGTTGCTAGCTGCCTAGACAGTGATGCAGGCTGTTGATCCTTGGTTCGCTGAGAAAACTGCTGTATCTCATCCATCCACTGTCGGTCTTTTGAAATTTGCATAGGTAATTTCTCTAGCCTTATCTCTAAAGCGCGGATAAATCTGGGATACTGAACAATATATTCACGCTTTATAACGCTCAGTGTTTTGACTGAAAACAGCCGTTCAACCTGCGCCTCAATATCAGATTTAGCATAAACTGCCGCCAAATTCATTGCTCGTATCTGTTTACGGCATTGATGTAACAGAGGCAGAACAGATTGAATAATATCGGCATATTCTTGCGCTATGCCAACGACTTCACCGACACCCTCAGAGTATTGACGCTCAAAATCCTGTTTATCGCGAACAGCTTTCTCATCAGCAAACATAGATTGCTGAAAGCTAGCACTAATAATTGCCATTACTAGGGATTGCCGATCACCAATAGCAGCGGCTTTTAATGCTAAATCGGAACCCTTAAGCAGATTTTTCGACAAATAACTAACCTGTTGACGGCCTTTAATCAACGCCAACCTTAGCTGTCCCTCAATACTTAAATTTTCAGCCACTAGCGGGTTATCTTGCAGCTCAATATCTACCCAGTCACCACAGTCTCTTAGGCACGGCCAAGCTTTAATCGTAATATTGCCTCGCTGAATACTGACCTGCTCTGGCAGATTATCAAAATCCCACTCGGTGATATTTTCTCGACTGACTCCATCGTCATCTGTTTGCTGTAAATTATCAGTGATCTGCTGTTTAAACCCCTGCTGTAGCAGTTGCAGACTGCGCCCCATAGCAACCCTTTCGCCATTCTCATCCTGCAATATAAAATTCATCATATACCATGGATTCAAACCATCTAGTCGCCAATCGGCATCTTCAATAACGAATCCTGTCAGCCTATGTAATTGTTCAGCAAGAACCTCGGTTAGTGGCCTGTCCTGCGCCTTGGTAGACAGTAAAATCTTATCCACATAATCTGGCACTGGTACAAAATGTCGACGCACTTGTTTGGGCAAGCTTTTAATGAGGGCAATGCATTTATCACGCAACATACCTGCCACCACCCACTCAAAGAAAAAGCGTGGCACCTGATGCAAAATCGGTAGTGGAATCGTCACGCTGACACCATCCTCTTGATGCCCAGGCTCAAAGCGATAACTTAAGTAGAAGTCTACACCACCACAGCTCACCTGCTCTGGAAACTGTGCCTGCTCATCCACAGACAAACCTCGAAGCAAGAGCAATTCACGGTTGAGCTTTAGGATATTCTTATCTGTTCTCTCAGCTTCCTTTCGCCATTTATCAAAAGCTACCTGATTAAAAATACCCTCAGGTACAAGCTCATCATAAAACCCATAAACAACTTTTTGCTCTGCCACTAAGTCACGGCGCCTAAATCGATCCTCAAGAGCCTGTAATTCTTCTAAGAGATTTTGGTTGTAGTGTAAAAATCTCCCCTTACCTCGATAACCATGCTCAACCAGCGCCTGCTGAATAAATATCGCTCGCGCCTCACGCGGAGCAATTTTCCCATAGGGTGTAAGCTTGGCCTCAACAATGGTTAAACCAAATAAAGTCTGGCGCTCTTTCGCCATAACCAAACCATTCTTGCCGTGATAAAAAGGCTCACTATAGGTTTTTTTCACCAAATGTGCCGCCAGAGGCGGCAACCATCTAGGTTCGATACTAGCCACATTTAACCCATACTGTTTAGCTGTTTCCATTAGCGAACCAGCAACAATCCACTTGGGTGGCTTCTTGCTAACACCAGAACCGGGGAAAATAAATAACTTGCGATTTCGAGTCCCCAAAAACTCCCACCTGTCCTGCCGGTTAGCGACCTGACCCAGCAAACCTGAGAGCAATGCACAGTGAATAGACTGATAATCAGCTTCTTGTTTATTATCATTAAACCCAAGACCACGACAGGCGCCATGCACCTGATGATGCAAATCTCGCCACTCTTTCATTCGCAGTGGGGAAATAAAATTGGCTCGGCAGTATTTTGAAAACTGATTGCGCGACAGTGTCTGCCTTTTTTCTTCAAAGTGCTGCCAGATATTTAATAACGACATAAAGTCAGACTGCTCATCAAGCCATGGCTTATGTGCCAAATCAGCCGCTTGCTTCTTATCCCCTGGGCGTTCTCTGGGATCCTGAATACTCAGACCAGTGGTGATAATCATCAGTTCTGTAAGAGAGCCAAGTTTTGAGGCCTCAATCAGCATGCGAGCAAATTTTGGATCCAAGGGGATAGCAACCAGCATTTTACCCAAATGCGTCAGCGTCCCTTTTTTATCCACCGCCTGCAATTCTTCCAATAGCTTATAGCCATCGTTAATCATTCGTGAGTCTGGCTTATCGATAAACGGGAAATCACGAATATCACCAAGGCGCGCATGCTTCATCTGTAAAATAACGGCGGCCAAATTGGTGCGAATAATTTCAGGATCGGTATATTCCAACCGGTTATTAAAATCTTCCTCGGTATACAGCCGATAACATACACCTTTTTGAACACGACCACAGCGACCTGCTCGTTGATTGGCACTGGCTTGAGAAATAGCCTCAATGGGTAAACGCTGAACCTTGGTGCGGTAACTGTAGCGCGAAAGTCGCGCCCGACCCGCATCGATCACGTAGCCAATACCCGGAACCGTCAGGGATGTTTCCGCCACATTGGTACTTAATACAACCCGCCGCCCCTTATGTGGTGAAAAGATCTTTCTCTGCTCGGCAAGACTCAAACGAGCATACAAGGGGACCACCTCAAGATGAGGAATTTGCGCTCTGCGAATTGCCAAACTTAACTCACGAATCTCACGCTCGCCACTCAAAAAAACCAATACATCACCGCGACTGCCGAGCGCCTCAATATCCTTTAAGCGATCAATGATTTGCTGATCCAACTCCAGCGCAGACTGATCGACATTGTCATACACAATATCTACCGGATAAGTTCTTCCAGAAACTTCGACAACAGGCGCATTGGTAAAATGCTTTGAGAATTTTTCTACATCAATGGTTGCAGAGGTAATAATAACCTTTAGCTCTGGGCGCTTGGGTAGTATTTGCTTAAGATAACCCAAGAGAAAATCAATATTTAGACTGCGCTCATGAGCCTCATCAATAATAATCGTATCGTAATGGCTTAAAAAACGATCGCGCTGAATTTCAGCCAAAAGAATACCATCGGTCATCAACTTAATAAGGGTATTGCGATTGGTTTGATCGGCAAATCGGACCTGATAGCCAACCTTATCCCCCAGATTAGTCTTAAGCTCTTCAGCCAGTCTACTCGCCACCGAACGCGCAGCAATTCGCCGCGGCTGAGTATGGCCAATAATACCGCGCCGGCCACAACCTGCCTCAAGGCATATCTTTGGCAGCTGAGTAGTTTTTCCCGACCCAGTCTCACCAGCAATCACCACCACCTGATTAGCTTTAATCAGATCGCGAATTTCATCAGCTCGCCCACTTACCGGTAAATCGGGGTATAAAATAACAGGGAAATCAGCCGCACGACTCTCAACCCAATGATTGGATTTAGCCACCGCCGCCAACCACTTTTTCCATACCGAAGCCTGCTCATCTGAATTCTTGGCAGCTTGCTGTACTTTCTTTAACTGTTGTTTTAAACGAAACAAATCACGACTAGCCACCGCATCCACAAGTTGCGATTCCAGCAGCCGAAACTGCTTAGGCTGGGTAGGTATTTTGGCAGGTATTTCTAGTACCGCCTTAGAATTGCTCATCAAATAGTCTTATTGGGATAAATCCTGCCACACACATTGACCACTCGCCGATTTAATCGTTTCAAGCTTCTTGTTATGACTGGCTAATTCAACATCGCTAGCTTTTATGACCTTAAGGGGGGAGCGATCCGAAGAAAGCCTACGAATACCACTAGCACCAGAAGCTGCTCCCTCATCAGAGGAAGACTGATCATTGATATTAAGATTGACCTGACCACCAGTCATTACCAAATAAACATCAGCCAAAATTTCAGCATCAAGCAATGCACCGTGAAGATCGCGCTGAGAATTATCCACCATATAGCGCTTACACAGTGCATCCAGATTATTTCTCTGCCCTGGATGCTTATTTCTAGCTAGCGCTAGGGTATCCACAATCTGGCAGAGCCCAGCAATCGACTTGGGGTACTTGCTCAGCTTGGACAATTCATGGTTAATAAAACCCACATCAAATGGCGCATTGTGAATAACCAACTCAGAATCACCCACAAACGCCAAGAAATCATCCACAATATTTTCAAATAGTGGCTTATCCTCGAGAAATTCATCGGTAATACCATGCACCTGCATAGCACCCTCATCAACCTTTCTTTGAGGGTTAATATATTGGTGATAGTGTTTACCCGTTAGCTTGCGGTTAACTAGCTCCACACAGCCAATTTCGATAATTCTGTGATCTTGAGACGTCTCAAGTCCCGTGGTCTCTGTATCTAATACTATCTGTCTCATAGGCTCGCTTATTCCAACTCATCAATACCGCGATTTGCCAACTGATCGGCAATCTCGTTTTCAGCATGGCCACTATGACCCTTAACCCATTGCCAATCGATAGAATGCAACTCTACAAGCTGATCCAATTGCTGCCAAAGATCGACATTTTTAACAGGCTTTTTTGAGGCCGTTTTCCAACCGCGCTTTTTCCAATTTGGCATCCACTCTTGAATACCCTTTAAAACATAGGTGGAATCAGAGGTCACTGTTACCTCGCAAGCTCTTTGAAGCGCAGATAAACCCTGAATAACCGCCATTAACTCCATACGATTATTAGTCGTCTCAGGTTCTCCACCACAGAGTGACCGCTCATTGTCACCATAACGCAACAATGCACCCCAGCCACCTGGGCCTGGGTTACCTCGACAGGCGCCATCGGTAAAAATTTCAACAGTTTTCATTATAATTACAGCCTAATTATGGGGCGTTCGATTAATATTAGTTCGCTTAGAACCGTAGGGTTTAGCTGCCAATGGGCTCCACGCACGAGTGCGATTACTAATTCCACCGGCCACACGCTTAACAGCATGAATCATATAAAAATTACCCCATGGAGAGCCAACCTTTTCACACATTTTCTGCCAAGCTGTGTTATCGCGAAAACAGATAGCACCGCCGATAGGTAAATTATACGCGCCATTTTGTACGCCGATCACCTCGCAATTAAGCAAAGATAGCCAATCGTAGACCCTACCTTTACGCAGACTAAAAAAATCATATTCAGGGCGTTTAGTCGCCAACCGCATCGGCCATTTCATCAACCCCATAGGACCCAATGGGTTAAACACA
>Ga0066379_10000073_pt1 | contig 23509 bp, 24 predicted proteins | sample Knorr_S23_td_250_FD_70951 | JGI IMG/M metagenome (GOLD analysis project Ga0066379, IMG submission 70951) | Marine microbial communities from Southern Atlantic Ocean transect - Knorr_S23_td_250_ad_251m_LV_A | ecosystem: Environmental > Aquatic > Marine > Oceanic | place: Southern Atlantic ocean...
GCAGCCGCCGAAGTGCTGTTAGCGCCGTACTCCGATATCGGTCTAGCGCGTATCTCGTAATCGGGTCTGAAACGATGCATGTAGATGTGACCCAGATTGTCCAATTCGGCTAGGAATTCCGCCCCTAACTCCTCATGCCATTCCACGGGAAAGTACCTCAGTGAATTCTCTATGGCCAGTCGCCTCTCGCCTTCGGACAGCACCTCGGGCCTGTTTGGTGCATGCGCAACCGAGTCGTCGATAGGTTTCGGAACAGGTATCGTTTCAGGGATGCCGATTGAGAAGTCAATCATGCTACCACCCAAGTCGGCTTCTGTACGAAGTCCTCACGTCTTTCAAAGCGGCATTGCACCGCCCCATGGCATCGTTCGTCCTATGCTCGATATCGTTGACATCTTCACCTTCGATGTAGTCGATGTTGACACGCACGTTCATCTCCGCCATTCGCGCTGCTGTGTGAGCCAATTCGGCGGATGATGCCAAATCGGTTAGTGCATTCTTGTTGCATGCCAATGAGAGTTCTAGCAGTTGTTGAATCAACTCAGAGGCCGAAATTAGAGTTTCTAGGGGTACTCTAGCCGCTCCGATGGTTGCCTCCCTAATTGCTTCAGCCCGTGATTGATGCAAACCCTCTTCCTTGGACATCCTGTAGGCTGCCATGACCGATTCGAATGCTTCAGCGTCCCTATTGGCAAGTACGAGCGAGTTCCTGATCGATTCATCTGATTGCTCGATGACCATACTAGCTATGGCATGGCCGTCGGACCACTTATCGTTGGCGACAGTCAGTCTTGCAACCATGGCGGCCAGCGAGTGCGCATGAGCGAGGCACAGAGCCGCCACGGAACCTCCTCCTGGAGTCGGTTCGGACGAAGCTATCGAACTGAGTACCTCCCTGTAACCGTCGTTCATTATGCAGCCTCCGCTATCGCCCATTCTATGATACTGCTGTGCGCATTGAACGTATCCAGCCGATCGAGCATGAGTCCATCTATTGCAGCTCGAACCAACGTCAATTCATTGGCGTTACCATCCTTATGATAATGCCGCCCTGCATCCAGCATGGCTTCTAGGGGCACCAGCCCGACCAACTCACTTGCAACAGCCTCCAGTCCTATCTTGGAAGCCTCATTGTGTATAGCATCGGTTACATCGTGCAGTCCTGTGACGGAGTGATCGAGCAGATTCATTGACACCTGTGCGGTAGTTTCGTCATACATCCAGCCAGCTGCCTGCAACTGCTCGAATAGTCCCGGAGACCGTATTGGCTTGCCGTCATCGGTTCTGATTATCTCACCTTGCTCGTCCCTCACGATTGTACCACTGGTCCTGATTTTCGATGCTATCGAGTTAGCCTTGCCCTTGTCACCCGTATTCAGATTGACGTTATAGGCCACCAGAATATTCCTTGCACCCGTGGCGGTGGCACCCATGGTGGGCATAAATTGTGAAGGCCCGTAATCAGGAGTCCATTCCTCGGTGACTATCTTGGATCTAAGTCCTTCGTACTCGCCCTTTCTGATGTCAGGTAGCCTCACCCTCTGATCACTAGAAGATGAATGAGCATACATGTACACTGGCAGGGACAGGTTCTGTGAGACCGATCTGGCGTACCGATGGGAGAGCTCCACGCAGTCGGCCATGGACACACCCCTTATCGGGATGAATGGAACTACGTCAACAGCCCCCATCCTAGCGTGCTCGCCGCTGTGTTCGCGCATGTCAATCATATCAATTGCGATAGTTGTGCATTCGATTGCAGCCCGAAGAACCGATTCCGGCTCCCCCACCATCGTTACGACTGTTCGATTGAAGTCGGCCCCCATATCGACATCCAGCAGGGTGACGCCCTCAGTGGTGACGATTGGTTCCAGTATGGAGTCAATGACTTGTCTATCCCTACCTTCGCTGAAGTTAGGAACGCACTCGACCAGCCGCACAGTCATGCCTCACGGTTGGCGCTAGGAGTGATAGGGGTTGCTAATCAGCGATACAAGGAATCGGGACCGCTGTAGTCGGACTCCTTGCGCTTCAAGTCGATTGCAGAGATAGCGTCGACGAAGTCCTTGTGATTGCAAGTGGACCTACCGTCACTGATAGCTTGCATCCCTGCCTCGATTAACACTGACTTGATCTCTGCCCCGCTGTAACCATCCGTCGCGATAGCCAGTTTTCGGAAGCTAACATCATCTGAAATAGGCATGTGCTTACTCTGGACATCAAAAATCAACTCCCTAGCATCCGTGTTTGGGTTATTGATAGTGATGATTCGGTCGAACCTGCCCGGCCTGAGTAGAGCCGCGTCCAGCAACTCTGGTCGATTGGTTGCAGCAATCACCTTTACTTCATCCAGTGAGTCGAAACCATCCAATTCGGCCAATAGTTGCATCAATGTCCTCTGAACCTCCCTATCGCCGGACGTGGCCACATCGAGGCGCTTTGAGCCGATGGCGTCAATCTCGTCTATGAATATGATAGAAGGTGCCTTGGATCTTGCCAAGTCAAACATCTCCCTGACCATCCTACCTCCCTCTCCTATGTACTTCTGAGCCAGTTCGGAACCAACGATACCTAGGAAGGTGACTTCCGTGGAATTGGCTACGGCCTTTGCAAGCATCGTCTTGCCCGTACCAGGCGGTCCTGTGATGAGCACTCCTTTGGGTGGGTCTATGCCGAAATCCCTGAATGCCTCTGGTTTTGATAGGGGTAATTCTATGCATTGCCTGAGTTGGTAAACCTGCTCATCTAGCCCCCCTATGTCGGAGAATTTGGTATCTGGCCTGTTTAGAACCTCTGCACCTGAGACTAGTGGATCCCAAGCATTGTCGAGGACCTCGATGATAGATAGTGTATCCTGATTCATAGCCACCCTAGCACCGGGGACTATGTCCACATCGTCAATACGCCTGTTCACGGTGACTAGAAATATCGTCCCATTTGAGCTCCTCACCACTGCGTTATCGCCTATTCTATCCTGAACCGTGCCAATAACAAACGGAGGGGAACGTAAGTTCCTGAGTTCCTCGTCCAGACGATTAACACGCTTCTTGAGTTGAGAACACTCGTTCTCCAAAAACAACTTCTCCGTCAGAAGTTGCTGGGCGTTGTCCGACAGATCCTGAAGCTCCTTCTGCATAGAGGCGAGCCTAGAGAGAGTCGAGTTTTCGGACCCCTCGGGTCCCGTGCGATCGACCGTAGGAGCATCCTCTGCTTCGCTTGCCACGGAGCACGGCAGATATACGAGTTTTTGACAATTGTCACACTAAGACTAATCCCAAACCCCCCTCATCGGATGTTATGGGCGCATGTGAGTTGTGCGGGGCAGACGACCGCACGACAAGGCAAGCGATAGCAACTAGCGTCAATGTCGAAGCATGCACAAGTTGCATAGAATCAATGGGGCTGGAGGTATTCGAGTCACCCTTCGACACGAAAACTAGGGGCGCAGATCACGTTACCCGCACGTCTACGCCGAGAAGGAGTTTAGGAACACCAGTAGACAGGACACTTGTCAGTGATTTCCACATCAAAATCCGCAATGAGAGGGTATCCAGAGGCTGGACACAGAAGGAACTGGCGATGAAACTGAATGAGAGGCAGAATACATTACAACGCATAGAGAATGGATCCCGACCGACTGACGAGCTGGTGGGTAAGTTGGAAAAGCTACTCCGCATAACCCTGCAAGCGGATACCGAGGGGAGTTACGAGCAGAGGATATCCACAACGGGTGGGAGGGACATGACCATAGCCGACGCGCTCGATAAATTCTTGACAAAAGGAGATGTCGATGGCTGAAGTCCCTTTGCATGTCATCCATATGAATCAGGACGACCCGCGCAAGTGCACTGCCCGGGCCATGCATTCCAGAGCGCATGCTGTGTTGCACGAACATCCGAGGGACGCACCTAGGAGAGGGATCCTGCTGAATCCCCAAGCTGGTCAACTACAGGGGCCTGATGACAACAGATTGCTCAATCAAGGTGGCTCAATAGTGGCTTTGGACTGCTCTTGGAAGGCTATCGACAGTGCTCTGATTCAAGTGAGCAAGCACAGCATGCTGGAAAGTAGGACACTGCCTGTCTTACTTGCAGCGAATCCGGTGTCTTGGGGTAAGCCAGGGAGGCTAACAACCGCTGAGGCGCTGTGTGCGTCGGTCATCATGTCAGGCAGATGGGGGCAGGGGCGCCGTATCATAACCCCCTTCCCATTTGGTGACGAGTTTCTGAGTCTGAACGCTAGTCCGTTGGAGGCCTACTGCAATGCACGGAGCAATACTGAACTCGCTGCTATGCAATGGGAGTTCTTCGACCGGCCGGATTCATCGTACGACTGAGCCGGGAGCGATATCACCTTCGGGAGTCAGGACCCTGACATTACCGTCCTCCCCGTCTGCCGCCAGCAACATACCCTCAGAGACAACCCCTCTCAAATCCCTAGGTGCGAGGTTTGCCACAAACACAATGTTCATCCCTTCTAGTTCTGAAGGCTCGTAATGCCCCTTCAGTCCCGCACAGACCGTCCTCGTGGAGTCAGTGCCGTCCTCGATCTTGATTACATACAACTTGTCTGCGTTGGGATGGTCCTCGACGGAGATGATTTTACCGGTCCTCAGATGGACCTTCATGAAGTCGTCGAAGTCGATGAAATCGCCACCTGCATCATCTCCTGCGGCATCTGGTTCATTGCCGTTACTGTCCTCGTGCGTCCCCATTATGGAACGCTCATGCTGAATGATTGTATCGAGATCCAGTCGTTCGAACAGAGGGGCGGGTGATTCAGGATTCCAAGAAAACGATTCACCAGAGAATGCCTCCTCCCAGAGAACTGAGTCGATATTTGCATCCTCGCCCAACATTCCCCACAGTCTATCGGACTGAAACGGCATGAATGGACGTAGGGTCACCGCCAACCCCCTGCAAATCAACCAACTCATTGCCAGCGATGATAGTGGCAAACGCGCTTCAGTGGCGTCGGGTTCCTTGATGTGGGCCCAAGGTTCGGCTCGTTGCAGGATCGAGTTACCGAGTTGGGCGATTCCCATTATGCTGCGTAGCGCTTCCTTGAACCGTTGCCTTTCCATAGATTCCGTCGCGGAGTCAAGCAGTGTCTGAATATGCTCCGCTTCATCGGCATGCAGGGAAGCTTCGTAGAAGATGGATAGCGGGTTGCTGCCATCCGAGTCGAATCGATGGGCCAGCGTCATCACGCGGTTGACGAAGTTGGCATAGGTACCTATCAGCTCGTTGTTAACTCGTTCCACATACTCGTCCCATCGGAAGTCAGTGTCATGCCCCTCTGGCATGTTAATCGACAGGTAGTATCGCAGGGTATCAGGATCGTATCGCTCTAAAAATGACGGCAGCCAAACCCCATGCTTCCTGCTCTTGCTGAACTGCCCTCCCTGCAGCATCAGGTACTCATTGGCGGGAACATTGTATTCTAACGCTAGGTCTCCTGGTCCCGGAAGGTGGCTGGGAGGATTGCCTGAGCTAGCGCTGTTCATCCCCATGATGATGGAAGGCCAAATGATGGTGTGAAACGGGATGTTGTCCTTGCCCATGAAATATATGTGCTTGGGAGGTACACCGTCAGAGTCCACCTTCCACCAATCCTCCCAAGCGGCATCGCCTAGTGGATGTCCCGCCTGCTTACCATGCCTCTCAGCCCATATCCTAGCGCAGGTGTAGTACCCCTGAACTGCCTCAAACCACACATAAACCCGCTTCGAGACCCATTTGTCCTCGCTCAGTGGCAGAGAGATGCCCCAGTCTATGTCTCTGGTAACCGCCCTAGGACGTAATCCCATTTCGAGCCAGTTCTTCGTCATCGCACGAACGTTGGGCTTCCACACCGTCTTCTGAAGCTCGTATCGTTGCTCTAGGGCTTGTTGAAATGAATCCAACTTGAAGAACATGTGCTCGGTATCCCTGATCTCAATCGCGGCCTCAGGGTCCAGCTTCGATATTGGATTGATCAGTTGATGAGCCTCGTATGTGGAACCACACTCATCGCACTGGTCACCCCTAGCGCCCTGCGCGTGGCACACCGGACACTGTCCCTCGACGTAGCGGTCTGGCAAGAATCGGACCTCGTTGTCCAATATCGAGCAGTACTGCTGCATCGAGGTCTGTTCCAGTAGATCGGCCTCGAGAAGCTGAGTGAAGACTTCTCTGACGAGATCTTTGTGCCGCGGATCTGACGTTCTGTTGTACAAAGCCCCCCCGAATTCAACGCCCCTAGGATCGACGTTCGTAGCCCACGAACACCCGAGATCAACCAGTGCCTTACTGATTATCGAGTGGAACTTCTCCACCACATCATGGGGACTAACGCCCTCCTGCTCTGCCGTCAGGGTGATTGGAGTGCCGTGCTCGTCGGATCCGCTGCACATTAGCACGCTGCGTCCTCGTGCCCTTTCATACCTGTACTGTATATCCGCCGGGAGACAGTTACCAGCCACATGCCCTAGGTGAGGTGGGCCATTGGCATACGGCCACGCCATGAAAATTGCTACGCGTTCCAGCTTGGAACCCATGTGGAATGCTGAAGCCACATGTTTATGTCATCATCGCCCACCGCCAGCACTGGAGCCGTCATACGTGAGCACCGCTAGAATTGTCCATATCATGGATGAAACCTGAGAGGCAACAGAATTGAGTGACTATACACTAATTGTTACCTATGCGGTGCTTGCGCTGGGTGCTTCCTTCTTGTGCAGCATACTAGAAGCCGTCCTGCTTTCCACCACTCACGGCCACATAAAGAGCCTCGCTGAGACGAACGAGAAGGTTAGCGAGGTCTGGACCCAGTGGAAGGACGACCCCGAACGCCCTCTAACGGCAATACTCACTCTGAATACCATCGCGCATACTGTAGGGGCGCTAGGGGTCGGCTCCGAGGTCGAGAAGGCTTTCGAGGGCGAATACGTGGTCGCTGCGGCAGCAGCCGTGCTCACCATCGCCATACTCTTGTTGAGCGAGATACTACCCAAGACCATAGGGGCGCTGTACTGGAGACGACTAACGGTATCGTCCTACCATATCTTGAATGCGATGATGGTTTTGTTGTGGGTGATAGTTAAGCCAATCGAGGTCACCAGATCACTACTACCTCACGTCGAGATTGAGACTGTTACCAGAAATGAGTTGTCAGTGTTGGCCGATATTGCGGAGGAGTCTGACCAGATAGAGGAGGACGAGGAGGCAGTGATTCAGAACGTGCTGCGTCTGCGTGAGATTCAGGTCAGTGACATCATGACTCCCCGAGTGGTGATGAGCACAGTCAGCAAAGGGGAGACAGTTAGGGACGTGATAGAGAGGATCCCAATTATGATCTACGGCAGGATGCCTATGATTGGCGAGACTATAGATGAGGTGAAGGGCATGGTATTGAGAAGCGAAATTCTCCGTAAAGCCGCCGTCGACGACTACTCATGTGACATGCAGAACATATCTAGAGAGGTGTTTCATTGTATGCAGGACGATTCGGTCGACAAAGCGCTCGACGTACTGCTGGAGAACAAGGTCCAGATGCTGATAGTCAAGGATGACTTCGGCGGCACCGTGGGTCTCATTACGATGGAGGACGTCATTGAGACCCTGTTGGGTGTAGAGATTGTGGATGAGTCCGACCAGGAAGGAATCAACGACGGTGTTCACCATGAGGACATGCGGGAGCTGGCCAAGCAGAGATATGAGGACTCTGAGTCAGAGTGATTCACTTATCGGCATCTTCAGCCATCCAGCCACGTGATTCCGAATATTCCCCAAATGACTGCAGTCTCTGCATGATCCCCGAGTCACTTTGGGTCTTCTCGGCTGTCACCAACCATACGCCTCCGAACAGCCTATCCCAGAACCCCAGAGGTATATCACCATCCTGCCGCATTCGATACATCACGCGGTCCAGTAAAGGAATGAGCATCAAGAACAGCGAGATGCCGATGAACACTTTCATCCCAGTGGTCCAATCTGTCCCAGCCGAGATCGAGAACATCAGCGCTGTCAGGCCTAGGAATGTGAATGGAATATTCGCACTTTTACCCATGTGGTACAGGAACGAAGGGTTATCTCCGCGTGTGTTGACAAATTGGGTCCCAGTGATCACGTTCCCAGCGGACCTGCTGAACTTGGATGGTAAGTAAACCATGTTTCCTAGTGCGAGTAATACAGAGAATATCAGGGGCCAGGTGACGTCTGTGTAGAATAAAATTAGCATCCCGACGAATACAGCTATGAGTCCGAAGTTAACGACGAAGTCCACGATGTATCGGAACAGACCTCTAGTCCTTCCTGCAGGCTCAAACCCATCCGGTATCACCTTGGGGACTTTTTCCTTCTTGGCCTTTTTTGTGCGCTTCTTCTTCGTCTTCTTCGACTTCTTCTTCGCGGGCTTCTCCGTCTTCTGAACAGGTTCGGGTTCCGATACGATTACTGTCGCAGGAGGTTCTTTGTTCGAATCGTCCTCATCGGACTGAATCTTCTCAGCCTTCTCCAGCAGACCCATATTCAACCACCGTACCTCTCACCCATAGTGGTGAACACCTCAAAGCCCGGTGAATCAACGAACTCGTTTATCTTATCCTCGGGTAACTGTCCCAATTCGGTGTTTATCATCTGGAAGAACTCCTTTCGCGAGTCCTCGTCTGCTGCCGCGGGATTGGAGCCGATGGTCTCGAAGAGTTTGAACGACTCTGACTTAACGAACGTATCGATGAACTCCTCCGGCATGCCCCCAAGCAGCTCGTTTACAACTTCAAAGAACTCTACGAACTGATTCGATGGCAGTGGGTCATCGTCTTCATCGGCTTCGACCTCCGGTGCTGAGATCAATTCCACGGTAGGCTTGACCGTGCGCATGTCCTGCTGCTGCTGCTTCCTGAGCACGATAATTTCCCTGTCTAACTCCGATCCGAATCGATCGGAGAACCTATCCATCAGGGTGCCGACCTCGCCTGTGGCTATCCTGTCGATGTGGCCGTACATACTATCCTTGGAGTCTGCAGACAATGTGGAATCTGCTGCCTTTCGCTTCTCCCACTGGGACTGAAAGCCGGAAGAATCGTCTTGATCATTCATGACGGGATCAGTATGAGTATCTGGCTCGTCATCTGTATCATCGGAGATATCATCGAACGATTTCAAGCTCTGAGGGGGGGGCGGAGGAGGTGGTAGTGATATTCCCGGGGGCAATGGCGGAAGTGGCATTTCCGCATTGCTGTCGGACTCACCATCCTGATCTGTCATGCGCACCCCGAAACTGGTCCGAGACTCTCCTCTATTCAATATTCTGTGATTGAGGGCATCGAAATTTGTTACTTAGGGGGATATCAGCCTGCCCCAACCCTTGAGCGCAAGGAACGTCGCCATGCTCTCTGGTACCACGAAAACGTCACCTGAGCCGCCCTCTACGGTGCAATCATTGATTCTGGCTGTGACGTCGTCGGAAGTGATTTCGATCTTGTGTGATGCGTCCCCCCCTATAGCCACCGCTTCAGACAAAGGGTCGAATGCGTCAGCAGCATCTGGATTTATCCTGCGCAGTGGTACCTCAGTGACCCTGAGTCCGCACTTACCATGCAAGCTACCGATCCACCTGATTACTCGTTTCACGTCCACGGTCACATTCTCATCGGTTTCTCCGGCAGTGCCAAGAATCACCGACGAATCACCTTTGACGAGTTCCCAGAACAACGACGTGTTGTCACCTGGAAACACACTGAGAGAGTGGTCAGCCATCAGTCGCGCCACTCGTTCCTCGTCGAGTGATTGCTCAGCCAATCGCTCCAGCTTGGCTCTGCTAGATGATTTCACGGAGCAATTTGGGTTGCGTATCCTCTGCTGCATAATCTCATGCAACTCGTCCAATATGAGGCCCTTGTCTGAGGTACCATTGGCAATCCCCCTGAGCTTTTCGATTACCGCGTCGATACCCGCCTCGACCCTTACCTTCCACCCGCCTTCGGAATTACCGACTACAGCACTTACGCTTACCCCCTCACCTCTGATGTAATTGACCAGTTGCCTGCGTGCGTTTGAGTCCAGTTGCATGTATGCTGGATCTCTGACGTGGATGTGGAAGCCCCGGTGTCCTGAGAACGACGTCTGAATGTGTCGCTCGTCGAAACCGAATTCTGGCTCAAGGAACTCCGACCATAGTTTCCACGTCTGTTCCTGGATCAGGCCAATCATCGATGGGAAGTCAAAATCAGACACGCCTGGCAAGTGATCGCCGTCTAAGTCAAAAATCAGATCTGCACCCAACCAACCCTTGTCCAACATCTTCCTCTGAGAGGGGTCTTGGTAGTAGGCAGTGCTATGGAAGCAGGAATGAGGTGGTTTGGTGTGCAAGTAGTGCAATAGTTGGGAGGGGTCAGAGAATCCCCTATGCCTGTCTGGCGGTCTGGTGCCCCATGGGATGAACATCCACTCGCGTGACCTGAATCGAGGAGGCAACCATAGGTCACTGACCCCTATTGACTGATAGTACTCCGAGAATCGCAGTGCGAAACGACTCCAGCCCTCGGACACGACCTAGACACCACGTCTAGGCAAATGAACTGTACGTCAATCGAGATCCAATGCAGTCACTTCGCGTCCCTCGGTTGCCGGCTTTGCTCCAGTGATCTCCACATAAGCATCCCAGCATACGTACTGGTTATCCAGCACGATAGCCTCTGCGAAGGTCAGTGCCTTGCCGGTATGCGCACAAACAGGCCCCAACTGCCCCGTTCCAGTCGACAGTTTAGATGCATCAGGCATGAATCCTCGATGGAACGGCGATTATTGACTGTTCCCTAGAGCAGTCTGACTAGGAGTGGTTTTCAACTCAACATCAATCGGCATCCCGTGTGCGCGCAACAGGACATCAGAATAGGACATTCCCCCGATCCTGATGATGCCTTCATGTTCCACGCTCTGACCACAGGGGCGTTTGATACACAGAGCAGGAATTACGTCCACGAAATTCATGATATCGAACGATTGAATGGCTATGCCTTGCAGGGCAAATTTGAGGTTTCCGCAGTAAGCATTCACTCGTACCCCCGAATTGCAGACAGATACGAATTGATGAACTGCGGGGCTTCCATGGGAGAGGGGTATGGCCCAATCTTGGTGTCGAGTTCGGCCATGTCCATCGATAATGCTAGGTCAGCTACTATTGCGGTCCCGGGTCTAGGAACCAGCGCGTACCTAGCATTGAGGTTGGCGTGGGGTGAAGTTAGTGTGACTGTCGTCCCCTTCGACAAGATAATTCCCGGAGTCATAGCAGGAGATTACGATGTAGGTCTAGTAATCCATGAGGGGCAAGTTACGTGGGCGAATGACGGATTACACCTTATCTTGGACTTGGGTGAATGGTGGCATGAACAAACAGGACTGCCCCTACCCTTGGGGGGGAATGTGGTCAGAAAGGATCTGGGGGATGAATTATGCCTGAGTATAGCAGGGGATATTGAACGCAGCATACGGCACTCGCTCAACGAACCCGACTCGGCATTGGATTTTGCCAAGTCGTGGGGCAGGGGTATCGATGACGAGTCTAATCGTGAATTTGTAGGAATGTACGTTAACCAGAGGACGCTGGATTATGGTGAGGATGGGAGGGAGGCCGTGCGCCGATTCATCTCTGAGGGACAGCGTATAGGCATGGTGGATGGCACCCTCGATGTGGAGAGAATTGGATTTATTGGGTGTCAAAATGACAGATGAAAAGCCGGAAATCAGCGAATTCGGTTCTGTAGACCCAGCGCCAGCAAGCGTAGATGCCGACGTGAAGCTACTCAGAGAAACTCTGTGTGATGAGGAAGACAGGATGTTTGAGAGGATGCGTGCTCTATTCGCGCTTAGGAACCTCGGAGGGGCTGAGTCGATAGATGCCCTGGCAGGTGGATTTGAGTCCGAATCGGCTCTACTGAAACACGAAATTGCCTACGTCATGGGCCAGATGCAGGATTCCCATGCCGTACCGCATCTGATAGAAAGGTTGTCAGATCCGGATGAAGATCTGATGGTCAGGCACGAGGCTGCTGAGGCGCTAGGGGCAATCGGAGACAGGGTTGCGATGAGTACGCTCGAATCATTCAGGAACGATGCTGAGCCGGTCATATCGGAGTCATGTGAGGTCGCCATAGACCTGCTGGACTGGGTGCAGAGTAAGTCCATGGACTACTAGTCCAACTGCGCCCACTCGATTTTTCCCGGCATGCCACAAGCCTCGCGCAGAAACGTCTCAAGGCCCTCTATCGAATTCTGATCGAGGCGATTCTCGACCTCATTATCGAAGTACTGTCTTACTCTCGACTCGGTTATGCCGCTACTTTTGGAGGAGCTTCTGATGACCTCTTTTCTCCACCGCTCGTCTTGCTCAAACATCACGCATTGCATCAGCATGTCATCGTGAGCATTTCTCGCTGCGTCGATAGGGGAGTCTCTCCTAGTGGCAAAGACGCCGAATACCATCGGGGTGCCTGTGATGCGCGTCCATTCTGCACCGAGGTCCATCTGGACCGAAGCGGGGTATTCGGCTGCAGCGGCTAAGGCACGGTCCCCAATCAGCAGAGCGCCGTCGCATCGTTCCAGCATAGAGGTGATGTCTGGACCCATCTCAACCGTCTTCGGGTCCAAGCCACGGTCATTCAGAATCCAACGGAGTAGCCTCTTGGAGGTGGATGAGTCAGATGGCAGCGCGATGTCCCTCATGGACTCTATCGGCCTCAAGCCGAACAGTATCACCGAGCCCACGATACCACGACTGACTATTCCTAGATCAGGTAGCAGCACCAGTTCGTCCTTGTAGGCAGCATAATCGGCAGAAGGTATTGGGGCTGTGAGGCAGTCCTTCCTAATGAGGTGCCCCGATAGCCATGATGGTGGTGCGGGAAGGATGTCCCACCTCGAGTTTAGACCATGGAATATGGGGTCGCAGTTGATGAAAGGAACTCTGCCAATGACTTCCTGCCACGGCACTGCATCACCCACGACTCTCTAGGACTGGCAATTCCATGGACCTTGCAGCCGCCATGTCATGACTTCGGAACTCAGAATACACGGAATCGCGTTTGACGGCTCTTGCGCCGGATGATGCAATCAATCTAGCAAGCTCCTCTGTACTCGTGTCCAACCGGGTACTGCTCCCCGCCTCGTGCATGATCTCCTCGTGAGAAACGGTGCCGTCGATGTCATCGGCTCCAGCATTCAGGCACAGTGAGGCAAGGTGATTGCCGAGATTCATCCTGTATGCCTTGATGTGCGGTATGTTGTCCAGTATGATTCTAGATACTGCTATCATGCGGATCACCTCGCTGGGACTAGCAAGCTGCGCCTCGGGCAGTCGACTGCTGTCCGACAGGAATGGGTAGGGGACGAAGCACTGGAATCCTCCACTCCTGTCCTGCTGCTCGCGTAGCCTAGTGAGGTGACGAATCCTATCCTCTGCCGTCTCAACCGTGCCGAACAGCATGGTGCAGTTGGTCGGTATACCCAGTTCATGCGCCGTAGCATGCACCTCAAGGTACTCGTCAGAAGACTCTTTACCCCTACAGATCCTATCTCTCACCGAATCCACAAGGATTTCGGCCCCACCTCCTGGGATTGAACCCAAACCGGCTCTGGATAGTATCTTCAATGCGGCCTCAACGGTGATTCCAGACCTGCGTGCGACGTGGATGATTTCGATTGCAGTCAAGGATTTGATGTGTATATGTGGGTAAGCATCCTTGATGGCTGAGAACAGCTCTTCGTAATCTTCGACTTTCCATTTAGGGTGGAGTCCCCCCACGGAATGGACTTCGTCGATAGTGTTTGAGAAAGGTTCGATGCGATCAACGAAATCACTTGGCGACAGTGCATACGCGTCAGGGTGGTTGACACCCTTCCTGAAGGCACAAAATCTGCATGCTAGAACGCATATGTTCGTCGTGTTGACATGCAGGTTCTCGTTGTAGAACACATCATCGCCGTAATGAGACCGCTTGATCATATCAGCCAAGGAACTCAACGCGCTAAGTGAATTCTCTTGCATCAACATCATCCCGTCGTCCTCAGAAACACTTCCTCCACGGACTAGGATGGCGAGGCAACGATTGAGCACTTCGTTGGACGATATGGACTCAGGAACCTCCATCTCGCCCAGCCGACGCCTCCAATCATAATGGTTCGCCTCCGACTTGGTCTCCACTAGCACATCATCCCTCAAATTGTGTGATGAGTTGCTTGATTTGAACTCGACTGTGTAGCGAACTCAATGGCTGCTCTGAACTCCGGAAAGCATCAATAGCCATACTCATTGAGTCCTGTCGTGAGCAATCGTATCGATGGCATGGGACTTGACTCATCGGAACTAGTGGAGATGGCACGCAGATGCCGGATAAACATAGTGAGGATGACTCATGAGGCCGGTGCTGGGCACCCAGGAGGATCGTTATCGGCGATTGATCTGCTAGTGGCCCTGTATGGGACCGAGTTGAGTATCGATCAGAACGATCCCGGGTGGGATGACCGTGACAGGTTCATCATGAGCAAGGGGCATGCCAGTCCTGCTGTCTACTCGATCTTGCACGAGGTAGGATACCTGTCAGAGGTCGATCTCATGAGTTTTAGGACCATGGGTTCAGTATGTCAGGGTCATGTCGACATGAAGTGGACTGATGGAGTCGATTTCTCAGCAGGTAGCCTGGGGATGGGACTCTCTTTCGGACTCGGATGCTCGCTCGCTGCTACGATGGACAGTAGTGAGAGGAACGTCTGGGTGATGGTAGGAGACGGTGAATTGCAGGAAGGACAGGTGTGGGAGTCGGTTATGGCAGCGGACTTCCACTCTGCTGGAAACCTCAAACTTATTGTCGACAGGAACGGTATCCAGAACGATGACTTCGTCGACGTACAGATGGAAGTCGGTGATGTGCCTTCGAAATTCGCCTCTTTCGGTTGGGAGGTCAAGGAGATCGATGGTCACTCGTTCGATGATATCCTAGAGGCAATAAATTGGGCTACTGGTATCCACCACTCCCCTTGTGCCATCATCGCCAATACAGTGAAGGGAAAGGGAGTCTCCTACATGGAAAATAATCCGGCATTCCATGGAAAGGCCCCGGATGAAGACGAGTTGAGAATAGCTCTGGAGGAGTTGTCATGAGTGCTCCTTCATCCGGTGGTGCCTCTAGGGACGGGTACGGCGCAGGTTTGCTCCGGATAGCCGACGACCCGCGGGTGGTCATCATCGAGGCGGATTTGGGCAAGTCGACGAAGTCATGCCACTTCAGATCGGAGTATCCCAATAGGTCGTTCTCAATGGGGATAGCGGAGCAGAACATGATGCTCGTGGCTGCCGGCATGGCATCATCTGGAAAGGTGCCGTTCGCCAGCACGTTCGCCATCTTCACCGAACGGGCGTTTGAGCAAGTCAGGAATGGCATAGCCCGTTCGGGCCTAACCGTGCATATCTGCGGCAGCCATGGTGGCATACACACGGGTACCGACGGCAGCAGCGCCCAATCAATCGAGGATTTGGCTATCTACCGCACCATACCAGGAATGGCGGTGATGCACCCTTGCGATGACTTGTCCGCAGAGGAATTGACAGTTCAACTCCTACATTACGAAAGAGCGTCGTACATGCGAACAGCTCGCAACAAGACACCTCGTGTCTACGACGCCGACACCGTCACCGCGCTGAGGATAGGTCGGGGGAGCGTAATACGCGAAGGTGACGACGTATGCATCATCGCCTGCGGTGTAATGGTGAATGAAGCTATGAATGCCGCTGAGGAACTCGCTGTGAATGGGGTACAGGCTTCGGTAGTTGACATGCACACGATTAAGCCTCTAGATGGAGAACTAATAGACGCCATGGCGGCTACTTGTGGGTGTCTAGTGACTGCTGAGGACCACTCTGTCATAGGCGGACTCGGTGGAGCGGTCGCCGAGCACCTTTCGAGGACCGAAGCTGTTCCTCTGGAGATGGTCGGAGTGGACGATCAGTTCGGACAGAGTGGTGAGCCCTTGGAACTCATGCAGAGCTTGGGATTGACATCGGATGACATCACTAGGTCCGCAATGATGGCCATCGGCAGGAAATCAGGCTGATTACATGCGCTGCTGGGTTTGATTCATGAACGATAGCGCTCGGCTAGCCTCGTGAGCGATGCCGAGCGAGTCAAGGGGCTGTTGGATGGCAGCATGGATCCGTCCGAACTTGAGGACGATCCGGAACTCTACGCCCTAGCTGAAAGGATTTACGGCAGGGAGGCACTAGAGGAGATGGGGGTGACTGCCCCAGTCAGACCACCTGAGGTCATACCAGAGGTACACTCCAACGGTAACAACCTCGACGTTGAACTCCCTGAGCATGTAGAAGAGGTTGAGTTGCCTGAGGCGAGTTCCAAGTCCAGTTTCCTGCCCTCGAGGCGCCGCGTAATGCTGATGGCAGGAGTTGTCGGATTGGTACTGGTTGGTGTAAATGTCGCAGTTGGGCTAGGTCAGTACCTCTCGCTGTGCGAGGACCAGTTGGAACAGCCACCCTTGAGTTTCACCTCAACGTCAAACTGGCAGAATGATACGTTCTACATCACATGGACCACGTCCAACCTGAACAGCAGCGTTGATTACAGCATCCATTGGTCGTTGTCGCAGAACGGCTCTGTCGAACACGTTGACAGTGGCTGGTTTAACTGGACGGGGTCCACCACTATGGTGCATTCTGAAAACAGGCCGACCACGACTCCTCCTTGGTGTTACATCTCAACCTTGTACTCAGAGGGAGCAGAGATTGCTCAGTCCAACGATTGTTCTGGCAACTCTAGTGGCGTCTCAGCGTTGGCTGAGATGTCCGATATAGAAATGCTGTGCGAGGACAACACGCGGTTGCTTTGGGACGAGGCGGACGAATACAAATCAATCGATTCATGGGCACCGGCAGGCGAGGGCGGACTTCTCGATGGCGCCCTACTGATGCTGTTCGGACTGATTTCTATGAGTGGTGCTTTCCGTAGAAAGTAATCAGTACATCCTAGCGAGATGCTGCCTTCGGGAGGTCAGTTTGCCCGTGACCGCGCATTCCACAGGTGTTTCGTAGGGAGTGACGCAGTCGCCTAGCAGAGTCAGTCCCGTGGCCTTCTCGAGTACCTCTGCATCCGCATCGTTGCCATCGAAAGCCAGTTCGTAGACGATACCGTCCTCTAGCGGAGAAGCTGGATGCCAGCCAGATTCATCTCTATGGAGGCCGGGGAATGGGTGAATCAGTTCGGAGGCGTAGTTGTGCGATCGGGTCCTCAACTCGTCGGACACCGTGTCCATGAACTGTGACAGGGTTTGCATTATGCCGTCCAGCGGCACCTCGTGCTTCCCCCCAGTACGCAAACTGACCACACAGTTGCCTGAGGCCAAATCCCTCGGACCTAGTTCGATACGAATCGGGACTCCTTTAATCTCCCAATCGTAGTGCTTAGCTCCCGGACGCAGGTCCCTGTCATCGAGATGAACCCTGAACCCGGCCTCGGAGAGGTGTTCCGCCACTTCATTCACCTTCGGAAGGACGTTTGCATCCGAATGCGCTGCGACAGGCATCACGACGATCTGGATAGGGGCTATCGAAGGTGGCATAATCAGCCCACTATCGTCACCATGCATCCCGACGATGGCGCCCAGCATCCTCTCGGACATCCCAAATGTGGTTTGATGGCAGTATTGGGTCTGCCCTTGGCCATCCTCGTAAGTGAGGTCGAATGCCCGTGCCCACTGATCCCGGTAGTGGTGGTACGTGGCGACCTGTAACGTTCTGCCGTTGGGCATCACCGCGTCCACAGCGGTGGAATACCAAGCCCCTGGGAAGGTGTCCCATACCGGCCTCTTGGAAATGATAGCGGGGAAGCACATCTCGTGTAGCAGCCTCTGCACAATCAGGGCATCCTCCGCGATCTGCTCGGTGGCACCCTTCTCGTCTGCATGAACCGTGTGTGCTTCAAAGAAGTGGATTTCCCTCACACGGATGAACGACCTAGTCTGCTTGGTCTCGTAACGGAAGGTATTGACAATCTGGAACGTCTTCAGCGGTAGGTCTGCGTGACTTCTTATCCACAGCGAGAACATGGTGTACATCGGGGTCTCGGAGGTCGGCCTCAGGAACATCGGGACTTCGAGTTTGTTGTTGCCTCCATGCCTAACCCAGTACACCTCGTTCTCAAATCCACCCGCTTCCTCGCCCAATCTCAATTCCGAGGGATCGATTCCTGCATCTCTAGCCGCCTTTAGTAACGCTACCAGCTGATTCTCCTTCTCCAGCAGGTCTGCGGGGACTAGCAAGGGGAATCTGTACTCCTGATGGTTCGTACGGGACATCTCTGAGCGGGTCAACGCATCGATCAGGGACATTGCCTTCAAGCCATACGGCTTCCACACGTCCATGCCCTTGATCGGGTATCTCTTGTCCACGAGATCCGCTATCTCTACTATGGCTGGGTACCACGAGTTGAATTCGGACTTCGGAGGTATCCCCCTCTTGGCCTTGCCATGGTCGCCCATGAGTGCTCGTCGTTCGTGCGCTCGGCTTGAATGTGACGCCCGGGCATAGTCGCTAGCCGTGCAATAGGGACTCGATGGTCTCGCATAGCTCGATGTCGTCAAGCAGTTCCCTGACGCTGCCGTCGGGCAGCACTACGCGCCCACGGGGGGAGTTGGAATCATGCACCTCCTCCTTCAGGTTGGCCACCACAGCATCGACTCCATAGCGCTTGATTTGATGCATCGCCCTATCGACCAGAACCTCGACCGGAACATCAGTCTCGAGCTTGAAGCCTATTCGTCTAGCCCCCTCGACCAGTGGAGCTAATTCGACGATGTGCTTGGGTCCGGGTGCCAGTGAAATGTCCCAGTTCTCATCCCCACTGGCCTTCTTGCCGCTCAGTGGCTCAGCGAAGTAATCCAGCACGGCCGCAGAGTGTATCCAAACGTCTGGCTTGGTGTCCGACCTCGCTAGCTCTAGAGATACTGCTAACATGTCATCGGGTGATCCGGCACGTCTGACGTCTGGTAACCCAAAATCCGGTTGCACGGAAGTCTTCCCGGCTATGCATATCACCGTGTGCCCCATCCTATGGAGGTGCTGTGCGATTGTCCATCCTGTGGACCCTGAGGAAGCGTTTTGGATGGCCCTGACGGAATCAATCGGTGCCCTATTGGCGCCGAGTGATATGGCAACAATCTTCCTGTCGGGCATACTTGAGTTAACCAGATTGCAAAGCTCGGCCACTATTGTGACCGCTTCGGGTTGCTTCCTACGTCCTTCATCCTGCTCTGAGTGCAATACAAAGCTGCCTTCCCCCCTGAGCCTGTCAATCAGTTCCGATGTCACCGGATCGTCGAATAAATCAGAGTGCATTGAAGGTACGAACAGGGTCGGAGTCTCGTTGCCACGTGCGGCTGATAGAGCCATGGTCACGGGGGAGTCGATGACTCCGTGAATGTGCTTGGAGATAGTGTTCCTCGTGGCTGGGGCAACCAGAACGGCATCATAGTCGTCCAGTTGTGCCATCTCGTGCTCCCAACCTGTCAGAGCTTCTGTACCCGATGCCCATGACAGAGCTAGAGGAGTGATGATTTTCTCAGCCTCACTGGTCATCATTATGGAGAGATTAGCTCCATGGCGCCTCAATTCTCTAGAAAGCCTGACTGATTCAACTGCTGCTATGCCGCCTGTGACCAGCAGCAGCACACGTCGATCGACCAGACTGCGACCACGAGTCTCGACATCAGCGTCCTTGGCCATGTGCGTGCGACAGCAGCGTGCTTCATGAGTGCGTCGACAATAGAAAAGTATTCTTCGTCGGGGTAATCGCGGCATGGGCATCGGTAGAATGGAGCAGTTGCACAGGCATTTGTGCCGGTTCATCGCGATTGACATATTGCTTCTTGTTCTGCTGCTAATTACAACCGGTAACTCGGGTTCAGGCACAATATCCCTATTCTACTTCATCGTGTTACTAGTGCTTATTCCATTAGGAGTAATTTGCCTAATACTCATGATTAGGAGGAGTCCGCATGGAATTAGCCTCGGAATAACCTGTCTGGGGCTGACGGGGTCAGCGTTCCTGCTACTAGGTGGATTGGGAGTGGTTGGATATCTGACGGGCAACAGCGATGCGATCCTCCTACCAGCCGTACTGACGCTTCTTGGGATATCGACGCTGAGGAGAATACCTACTATGAGGAATCCGTCATACGTAACATGGTATGGAAATCAGAATGATGGGGGCATTGCTGCGGCAGTAGTGGGACACGAGGTACTAGCCAGCTGTCCAACTTGCCACAGCATACTGGCAGTCATACCCGACGGGCTATCATCATCAGACAGGTGTCCGAACTGTGGTATGGCGCTCGTGCTATCAGAAGAGGAGTAATCAGTCTCTCTCCAGAGCTATGGCTATGCCCATACCTCCACCTATACACATGGTCGCCACTGCCTTATTACTGCCAGTACGAACGAGTAGTGAGGCGGCTTTGCCTGTTATCCTAGCACCAGAGGCACCCAAAGGGTGCCCTATGGCTATCGCACCGCCGTCGATGTTGACCTTATCGCTGTCCAACCCCAATTCAGAAATGACGGCCAGGCTCTGCGAGGAAAATGCCTCGTTCAATTCGAACAGGTCAACGGAATCTAACTCCCAACCAACCCTATCAAGCACCTTCCTAGTCGCTTCCACCGGACCTATACCCATGACCCCAGGGGGACATCCGCTCACAGCCCCCCCGCAGATGGTGGCCATCACATCAAGTCCCTTGTCGGCAGCAAACTCCTCACTGCACACGATCATGGCAACGGCCCCATCGGTTAGTGGTGAGGACGTGGCAGCTGTAACAGTACCATTCTTCGAGAACACTGGTTTGAGTGCAGCCATGGCCTCAAGGGTGGAGTTCGACCTGATGCAACCATCGGATGCGACGATGTCCTGTCCGTCGACTATAGGAATTATTTCGCCCTCGAACGCCCCGGCCTCCAGTGCTGCGCTGGCCTTGAAGTGGGAATCCAGTGCAAATGCCTCTTGGTCGGCGCGACTGACTCCCCATTCGTCGGCGATGTTTTCTGCGGTCTGCCCCATGGTCACATAGGCCTCAGGCCAGTCTAATTCGAGACCTGGATGGGGTGACCAGTTGAACCCCCTGCGTTGTACCCTGCTCATCGATTCGACTCCCGCACACAGGTAACAGTCGCCCCAGCCTGATTCTATGTTGGCAACCGCAGACAGCACTGCATGCATAGAGGACCCACATAGCCTGTTGATGGTCACACCCGGGACGCTGTCTGGCAATCCCGCTAGGAAGGATACCAGCCTGCCTATGTTGTAACCCTGCTCTGCTTCGGGGTAACCACAACCCATCAAGACATCATCGAAGTCCGATGCGTCGATGTCGTTCCTCGAGATTAGTTCCCTGATGACATGGGCTGCTAGGTCATCGGGACGCATTCCTCTCAAGCTGCCCTTGTGAGCCCTGTGGAACGGTGAGCGAGCCCAATCTACGACTACCGCTTTCACATCCATACGACGAAGTGTTCACAGATAACCATTGACCACATCATACCCTGGGAAAATAGACCGAGAGGTTCATGAAAGGCATTACTCTCGAAGATGTGATACGATGATTAGAGAGTGTTCCAACCACGGTTACTACGCAGATGACCACCTGTGTCCAGCATGCAATTCCGAAGGTAAATTCATCATGAGGACGGGTGAGAGGGACAGTCTGGGTAGACTATTGGCCTTGGTCCTCAGACACGCTCCCGAAAAGTTCGATCTTGAGATGGACATCAACGGTTGGATCGACGTCAAGGACATGATCAAGAAATTCAAGGGATCGAACGAGAGGAGGTACCACTGGCTCAGGCCACATCACTTCCGAGCCATCTCAGAGACCGATAAGAAGGGCAGGTACGAGGTAAGGGGGTACATGATGAGGGCGACCTACGCCCACACCGTAGAAATCGAATTGGACCTGCCGACCGACAACATCCCAGATGCGCTATACTACCCCTGCTCGCCAGATGAGTGCGATAACCTGCTCGAACTTGGTTTGAGTCCCAGCGGCAGGTCCCACGTCCATCTTTCGGCAAACATCAGATCGGCCGCCGAAGCCGGGCATGTGCATCACACACTACCGACGCTGCTTGAAGTGGATACCGCTAGGATGGTGGCTGCAGGGGACACAATCTGGCACGCGGGAGTGACAGTGTACCTTGCAGACAATGTGCCAGCGACGTACATCTCAGTGGTGCCAAACGACCATCCGGAGTACGAGTTAGCGAGAGTGCACTGGGACGAAGAGGAGTGATCAGCGGAACTCGCCGCACGACGCGCAGAAGTCAAGGTCCCCGCTCAGTTCCGCCTCGCAGTTCCTACACAACGACTCGTCGTATGCGTCTGTGCTGGTGACGCTCGCGTCCTCAACCACCCTGACTGGAGAGTCCATCTCGACGAACGGGGACGGGATTTCATCGTCAGTCTCCCCCAGTAGCATGCCGTATTGAATTGCTAGCTGTATGGCCGACTCAATCTGTTGGAGAGTCCTGTTCCTCTCTGCCGGGTCCTCTATCTGCTCTGCCATCGGTAGCCTTGCCTGCAGCCATCTCTGGAACTGCTCTATGCCCTCTTCTACCACGCATCCCCCACGGGGTCGCTACCAATAAACTACGGTAGAGGCTAAGTCATGCACCCCGTGGCAATATCGAGCAGGATGTCCAGAGTCGTATTGAAGTTAGGAGGTGGGCTAATCACCGACAAGTCTCGATACCGACATGTCAGGACGGACAGAATCGATGCCGTGTCAGGAGTGGTCCGGAAATTGAGGGACTCTGGTAAATCAGTGGTCCTGGTCCACGGTGCTGGTTCGTTCGGACACCTCGAGGCTCGGAAGTGGGGGCTGGCAAGGGGGAAAGACGATGGGTCGTACGAATCCCAAATTAGAGCCATATCGAGGGTCCGCACGGACATGGATGACCTAAACACGGCAGTTATCGAGTCCCTGAGTCGCGCTGGGGTCGATTGTGAGGCAATGCCGCCCCGGGACTGGGCCATCGGCGTCGGAACGGGATTTGAGGGCGATTTGAGTGGCTTCGTTCGAGACCCGGGAGAGCCAATTCCAGTCACCTTCGGAGATGTGGTGGACACCTCTGATAGCTCCAAATTCGGAATACTATCAGGAGATCACATCATGGTTAGACTCGGCTGTGAGATGCCTGATGTCACTGCATGCGCCTTCTTGCTGGGAGATGTAGATGGCTTGATGGACAAGCCACCTGGAGAGTTCGATTCTAAATTATTGCGAACGTGGAATTCCAAACAGACGTTCTCAGGAACACATGACTTGGACCAAGACGTCACCGGGGGAATCCTGTTGAAGGCACGCTGTGCCTCCGAGATTTCCAGACGGGTCGAGCAGGTGTGGTTCCTCAATGGAACGGTTCCGAGCAGGGTCCTAGATGTGATGTCCCACGGTGACGCCGTCGGCACTAGGATACT
>Ga0066379_10000090_pt1 | contig 21175 bp, 19 predicted proteins | sample Knorr_S23_td_250_FD_70951 | JGI IMG/M metagenome (GOLD analysis project Ga0066379, IMG submission 70951) | Marine microbial communities from Southern Atlantic Ocean transect - Knorr_S23_td_250_ad_251m_LV_A | ecosystem: Environmental > Aquatic > Marine > Oceanic | place: Southern Atlantic ocean...
GAATAAGCTGAGAATGACGAAATAACTCATCACTCATCACTGATCCCTCATCACTTAAAAGCAAAAAATGACCAAAAATAATCCCAAAATAGCAATCATCGGACTCGGTTATGTGGGACTTCCACTTGCCGTTGAGTTTGCAAAAAAATACAAAGTTGTTGGCTTCGACATTAACGCACAGCGTGTTGCAGAATTAAGCAAAGGAAAAGACCACACTTTAGAAGTGTCTTCTAAAGAACTGAAAAAAGTATTGGCAGAGCACCCGGTAGCCCTGTCAAACGGACAGATCGGTTTATTGCCAAGTTCGGATGTCATGGATATTTCCTCGGCAAACATTTTTATCGTTACGGTACCTACACCCATAGACGAACATAAAAAGCCTGATCTAAGACCCTTAATCTCTGCCTCTAAGATGATTGCCGGAGTTTTAAAAAAGGGGGATATTGTAATTTATGAATCTACGGTTTATCCGGGTTGTACAGAAGAAGATTGTGTGCCGGTTTTAGAAAAAACAAGTGGATTAAAATACAATAAAGATTTCTTCTGTGGCTATTCCCCGGAGCGAATTAATCCGGGAGATAAAGTAAATACCCTGACGAAAATTAAAAAAGTAACTTCGGGTTCCACTGCAGAAATAGCCAAAACCGTTGACAATTTATACCGATCGATTATTGTGGCGGGAACTCATTTAGCCCCTAACATGAAGGTAGCAGAAGCCTCTAAAGCCATAGAAAATGCCCAAAGAGATGTAAATATTTCTTTTGTAAATGAATTGGCTTTGATGTTTGAGCGTATGGATATTGATACACACGATGTGATTGAAGCAGCAGCCACGAAATGGAACTTTTTACCCTTTAAACCCGGTTTGGTAGGCGGACATTGCATCGGTGTAGACCCTTATTATTTAACCTACAAAGCAGAATCTCTGGGCTATCATCCGGCAGTCGTTTCTTCCGGAAGAAGAGTGAACGACCAAATGGGGGTTTTTGTGGCCTCAAAGCTGATCAAGATCATGATCCAAAAAGGAATTCGGATCAAGGATTCTAATATTCTTGTTCTGGGTATTACCTTTAAAGAAAACTGTCCGGATATTCGAAACACAAAAGTTGTGGATATTTACACTGAACTTAAAACCTACAATACAAATGTAGATGTATACGATCCCTGGGCAAATAAAGAGGAAGTCAAGGAAGAATATGGAATTCCATTAATTGAAAACAGGGAAGAAAAAAAGTATGACGCTATTATTTTAACTGTTGCTCACAATGAATTTCAAAACATAGACTTTGCGAAACTAAGCTCTGAAAAGGTCGTTATTTATGACACAAAAGCATTCATTCACAAAGATTTAGTGGATGGAAGACTGTAAACACACACACATGGAAAAACAATATTTTGCGCACGAAACAGCTGTAATAGATGAACCTTGTGAAATTGGCTCTGGAACAAAGATTTGGCATTTTAGTCATATCATGCCAAACAGTAAGTTGGGTAATAACTGTAATCTCGGACAGAATGTTGTCATTTCTCCGGATGTGATTTTGGGAGACAATGTCAAAGTTCAAAACAACGTAAGTATTTACACAGGTGTGATTTGCGAAGACGATGTTTTTTTAGGCCCCTCAATGGTTTTCACCAATGTGATCAATCCCCGCTCCGCCATAAACAGACGAGATCAATATGTTAAAACACAAATAGGTAAAGGAGCAAGTATCGGAGCAAATGCCACCATTGTCTGTGGTAATAATATTGGTGCTTACGCATTTATTGGTGCGGGTACCGTTGTCACAAAAGAAGTTTTACCCTATGCATTAGTGGTAGGAAATCCGGCACAACAAATCGGCTGGGTAGGTGAATACGGGTATCGATTGGAATTTAATTCAGACTATATCGCCGTTTGTAAAGAAAGTAAACAAGAATATAAACTAGAGAATAATAAGGTAAAAAGAATCAAATAAATGAACATCGACTTTGCCAATCTTAAACTCGCTTATCAAACACATCAAGAAGCGTTTGAAAAAGCCATGCAAAAAGTTCTGACGAATGCGGCCTATATCATGGGTCCGGAAATTGAAGAGTTAGAACACGAACTAAGTACGTTTACAGGAACCGAATATGCCATTTCCTGTTCGTCGGGGACCGATGCCTTATTACTTGCCATGATGGCATTAGACATCCAGCCGGGAGATGAGATCATCACCACACCCTTTACATTTATTGCGACGGCAGAAACCATTGCCCTATTAGGTGCAAAACCCGTATTTGTTGATATTGACAAAGACACCTACAACATCGATCCCCCACAAATAGAGGCCAAAATAACCGCTAAAACAAAAGCAATTATTCCGGTTTCCTTATACGGACAAGTGTCGGATATGGATGAGGTCAATGCGATTGCGAAAAAACACAATTTGTCGGTCATTGAAGATGCGGCTCAAAGTTTTGGCGCGACATACAAAGGCAAAAAAAGCTGTAATCTATCAAGCCTTGCCTGCACCTCCTTTTTCCCGGCAAAACCTATGGGTTGTTTTGGTGACGGAGGAGCTGTCTTTACCAACAATAAAGATCTCGCAGAAAAAATAAAGAGCCTTCGAGTACACGGACAAACAAAACGATACACGCACAAATACATTGGCTTAGGTGGAAGGTTGGACACCTTACAAGCGGCCGTATTACTTGTCAAGTTGAAACATTATGAAGAGGATGTGAAGATGCGACAACAAGTGGCAGAAAGATACCATGACTTACTTAAAGATGTTCTTCCAACACCTATTGTAAAAGAGCACAACACATCGGTTTGGGCACAATATTCAATTCGAGTAGCGTCCAGAGATCTAGTACAACAAAAATTAAAAGAAAAAGGAATTCCTACGGCAGTTCACTACCCAACACCCTTACATTTGCAAGAATGTTTTGGGTATTTAGGTTACAAAATGGGAGACTTCCCGGTAAGTGAAGAGGTTTCCGCAGAAATAATGAGTTTGCCGATGAATCCTTATTTAAGCCAGGACGAACAAAACTATATTACTGAAGAATTAAAAAAATTGCTATGAAAAATTTTGCATTGATAGGAGCCTCCGGTTACATCGCACCCAGACATCTAAAAGCCATAAAAGATACGGGTAATAATTTAGTAGCAGCATTAGATCATTTTGACAGTGTCGGCATTATGGATAGTTATTTCCCGAAATCAGACTTTTTTGTAGAACCGGAACGTTTTGACCGACATATCGAGAAGTTAAAATATGACAAAGGGATAAAACTAGATTATTTTAGTATTTGTACGCCTAATTATCTTCATGACTCTCATATTCGAATGGCATTAAGAAGGGGTGCTGACGCTATTTGTGAAAAGCCTTTAGTCTTGAATCCATGGAATATAGATGCTTTAAAAAAAATGGAGAGTGAATCCGGGCAAAGAGTTTGGAACATCTTACAGCTAAGGCTTCACCCAAGCATCATCGCTTTAAAGAAAAAAGTGGAAGCAGCTCCTCAAGATAAGATCTTTGATGTTGATTTAACCTATTTAACTTCCAGAGGTAATTGGTATTATACTTCCTGGAAAGGAAAAGAAGAAAAATCGGGCGGAATTGCCACCAATATTGGCGTACATTTTTACGATATGCTATCCTGGATATTCGGAGAGCTAATACAAAATACAGTACATGTTCATACCCACGATCGGGCTTCAGGCTATTTAGAATTTGAGAAAGCAAGAGTACGATGGTTCCTATCCATTAATTATGATGTATTGCCCGATGAAATTAAAGCAAAAGGACAAAGAACCTACCGATCCATTACCATAGAAGGAGAAGAATTGGAATTTAGTGATGGTTTTACAGATTTACACACCCGAGTTTATGAAGGCATTATTGCCGGAAAAGGATATGGCTTAGAAGATTCTAGAAAAGCCATTGAAATTGTTCATTCTGTAAGAACCCAAACACCCATCGGCTTAAAAGGGGAATATCATCCCTTTGCAGAAAAAGAACAGAACAAACATCCATTTAAGAGAGTCTAAATATTTTTCATGGACGAAAAAGAAAAAGATTTGAATATTAATAGTGTAGAAAAAATTAAATGAAAATATTAATCACAGGAGCCGCAGGATTTATAGGATACCATTTATCAAAATCTCTTCTAAAAGAAGGATATCAAATTGTAGGGATTGATAATATAAATAATTATTATGATGTAAATTTAAAATATGATCGTTTGAAAGAATTAGGTATTTTAAGGGAAAATTCAGAGCCTTTTTTAAATACTTCAAGTAGCAATTTGTATTCGAATTCATTTGAGTTTGTCCGAATGAATATAGAGGATAGAGAAGAACTATCAAAATTGTTTCATAAACACAATTTTGATGTAGTTTGCAATTTGGCTGCACAAGCAGGCGTAAGGTATAGTTTAGAAAATCCACATGCTTACATTCAATCAAATATCGTAGGCTTTGCTAATATTTTAGAAGCATGCAAAGAAACAAAAGTGAAAAATTTGGTTTATGCGAGTAGCTCAAGTGTTTATGGGCTAAATAAAAAAGTGCCTTTTGCTACAACAGATAATGTTGACCAACCAATTAGTTTGTATGCCGCTACTAAGAAATCTAATGAATTGATGGCTTATACATATAGTCATTTATATCAACTGCCAGTTACAGGTTTAAGATTTTTTACCGTTTATGGACCATGGGGTAGACCTGATATGGCTTATTTCCTATTCACCAAGGCGATACTCAACAATCAACCTATTAAAGTGTTTAATGACGGGGATATGGAGCGTGATTTCACTTATATAGATGATATCGTGGAAGGAATTATTCGAGTAATCAAAAACCCTGCAAATAAGAATGATTCGGCTCCTTATCAGCTTTACAATATTGGGAATAATAAACCTGTCAATCTTCTTCGTTTCATAGAAACAATAGAGGATGTTTTACATAAAAAAGCGATTAAAGAATTTGCTCCTATTCAGCCTGGAGATGTTACTGTTACTTATGCAGATGTAAGTAGTTTAATATCTGATTTAGGCTATGCTCCCAAAACACCAATTCATACAGGAATTAAGGAATTTGTAGATTGGTATTTGTCATATTACAAGCCAAATGCGTAATCGTATTAAGAAATTAATTCCGCAATCAGACTTTTTGTAGAGCCGGAACATTTTGTCCGACATATCGAGAAGTTAAAGTATGACAAAGGGTTAAAACTAGATTGTTTTAGTATTTGTACGCCTAATTATCTTCATAACTCTCATATTCGAATGGCATTGGGAAGGAGGGCAAATGCCATTTGTGAAAAGCCTCTCGTTATAACCCTATGGAATAATAGATGCTTTAAAAAAAATGGAAAATGAATCGGGGCAAAGAGTATGGAACATCTTACAACTAAGACTTCATCCAAGTATGATTACTTTAAAGAAAAAAGTAGAAGCGGCAGCTCCAGAGGTAATTGGCACTATACTTCTTGGAAAGGAAAAGAAGAAAAATCGGGCGGAATTGCAACCAATATTGGGGTACATTTTTATGATATTCTGTCTTGGATTTTCGGAGCCATTAAACAAAATACAGTACATGTTCATACCCACGATCGGGCTTCAGGTTATTTAGAATTTGAGAAAGCAAGAGTACGATGGTTCTTATCCATTAATTATGATGTACTACCCGATGAAATCAAAGCAAAAGGACAAAGAACCTATCGGTCCATTACCATAGAAGGGGAAGAATTGGAATTTAGTGGTGGCTTTACCAACTTGCATACCCGAGTTTATGAAGGTATTCTGGCCAGAGAAGGTTATGGCTTAGAAGATGCCCGAAAAGCCATTGAGATTGTTCATGGAGTAAAAACCCAAACACCCAAGGTTTGAAAGGATCCTATCATCACTTTGCAAAAAAAATAATTGTAACACATACATTTAATTCTTACAAAAGATGAACTGGTTAAACAGCATTTTTATTTTCATGTCAATAATAAGCCTGTCAATTAGTCTCAAATTATCACATAATAAAGATAAAAGTTTGATCTTGACACCTCTATTACTTTTTACTGTGTTACAAATTTTCATGGTAAATATTGGACTAATGTTAATTACTTTTGATAAAGAACAACATTTTTTTGGTGTAGGATTATTGGTCTTGTCAACATTGTTTTTAAATCTTGGAGCGTTACTGATTAAAAAAAAACAATACATTCATAAACATATTCAAATTGGTTATCAACCCTTATCCTTATATAATAAAGTAATAATTAGTATAGGATATGTGTTAACATGTATTTTAATTATATTCATTTTAAAAGATTCAATTTTTAATTTTAAAGACATAGTATTCAACATGTTCTATGGTGAGTTTATTAATTCTTCATCTCAACTAGCTGATATTAGGAGAACTTTTTCATTTAATAGTGGAGGTAATGGAGTTATTACCCAATTAAAAAATATAGTCCTAGTATATTTTACAATATTTATAATATCAAATAATTTTAAAAGGTATACTAAAATAATTGTGATAATAATTACGCTGTTTTTTTTATTGAGTAGTGGACAGAGGTGGCCATTATTTGAAGCTCTTTTGGTTTATTTAGTTTTTATATCTATGAAAAACAAGATATATATAAGCGTTAAAAAAATTGTAGGTTTACTGTTGCTTACATATTCTATTTTATTTATAATATCCTATGTGCAGCCTCGATTTGAAATGAGTAATGATTTTTTTGTTAATTCATTAAATAATATTAAAGCAATTAATTATAGGCTATTTGTATCTCAAGCTATGACAAGCTATTATATTTTTGATTTAATTCCGCACAAATTAGATTATGGATATGGATGCTATATATTTAGAGATTTGTCAACCTATTTACCAGGTTATCAAGAAGCATTTTCTACAATGATATATAAGATGACCCATCGTGGACATATTGGAAGTGCTTCATTTAGTACTTTAACCTTATTTTTTGCTGAGTTCGGGTATTTTTCGGTAATCATATCTTTTATATACGGAATGCTAATACAGATATACACCAATGTGTTAATAAAAGAAATAAAATCTACTAACCGGATGATTTTCATCTCATTCGTTACAGTTGCAATAGCAACCACAGCTATGGGTAGTATAGTTGGTATTTTATCACATGGTTTGATCGCTGGTTACTTACTTTATGTCTTAATTAAAATATTGTATAGTATTAATAGGATCTAAGAATTATTATGAAGATAACTAAAATCACACTTTATAAGTGTAGCGTTGATATTGGGTTTAAATATTCTACTTGGGAATTAAAATCAAGTCAAGCCATGCTAATTAAAATTGAAACTGATAATCAATTAATAGGTTGGGGTGAGTATACAATAAACAGATGGAATACAGAGAGAATATTAATATCGACATGTAGATTTATTTTAAATAAAAATATCAATGACATCTTTAATTCCCTAATATTGAGGCCTATAACCAACATTAATAAGGTTGATGAATTTATAGTTGGCTTTGATCGGAGACGTAGATTAGTTAGAGAAGGTCTTTCAATTGCTTTATATGATTTGATAGGTAAGCATAGAAAAAAGCCTATATATGAATTGTTTGACAATTCAATGGGAGTAAGAAAAGTGGTTGATGCAATGCCAGTTATTCATGTTCATTCTAAAGAAGATCGACTAAAAATTTTAAAAATATGGGAAGATTTAGGCGTTACTTTTTTTAAAATAAAAATTACAGGCAACTTAAGTAATGATATAGAGCATTTAAGCTATTTAATGAAGAACAAAAATGCTAATTCTAAAATACTTATTGTTGATGCAAATTATGGATATAAAGATCCAAATGATATTATAGAATTATCAAAGTTTACATATAATAATAATATTGGTTTTATTCAGAATCCAATAAAACTATCATTAAAAAATACACGGCGTTTAATGAAATTATGTAAAACAAAATTTACGGCTGATAATACCGTGTGGTGGCCATACTCAAAAAAAGTTATTAATAATAAAACTTGTGTCTTAGTGAATCATCATCCCAATATTCAAGGAGGATTAGATTGGTTAATGAGAACAGCTGAATATGCTAAAAGTAAAGGGATCCCTAATATTATAGGCTCATCCGGAACGCTTGGAATTCAAAACACAGCCTTTCAATCAATGAGTGCAATAACGGGTTTGGATTTTCCATGTGAAGAAATAACGTTAGAACCATATATGAAATATATAAATGAATATTATAATTTTAATTTAAATCCAAATGTTATAACCAACATGAATGATTTTAAAGATGGAAAAATATACCTAAATAATCGTTTTGGTCTTGGCGTTGATGTAGATGAAAACAAAGTTGAAAAAATGGTCATTTGGTCAAAAATAATAGATGCTTAGAAAGGGGATTTTAAATAAATTACTTGTAATATTTTTTCAAGGCCTAGCGCTTATTTCATTACCATTAATAGCAAAATATATTGGGTCTAAGCAATATGGAATGTGGTCTATTATTTATAGTATGATGCAGATGTTAGTGCCTATATTTATTTTACAATTAGATAGTGCTTTCACTAGGTTTCTTTCCAGTAATACTTGTATTGAAAAAACAAGCAATAAATTTATTTCTATATTTTTATTGTTGAGTTTAATATCTATAATAGTATGGGCAAATCTTCCATTTTTTGATAGCTCAATTTCAAAATTTATGTTTGCTGATATAGGTTATACAGATTATGTTTATATAACATGCATTTGGATCTTTTTAAGAGTTTTCATAAATTTTAGTAGAAATTATTTTAGAACATTTGGACAGTTTCATATTGACACTAAAATTTCTATTTCTCAACAATTATCTGTAATAATATCAATAGGTATAATTACATTTTATAATAAAGGTCTGTTTGATTTTTTCCTTTTAATCCTTTCATTTGAAGCCATACTATTACTTATAGTGCTGAGATCTGTTTATCGTAAATTAACATTTAATAACGTCAAAATAAACATCCCTAAAAAGTATTTTATTTACGCTTTACCTTTAATTCCAACTATGATTTTATCTTGGATTATAAATTATAGTGATCAATTGATGATTGTACATTTTTCAACTTTAGAAGAAAATGCCAGATATTCATTGTATTATACTTATTCACGTATACCACATTGGGTTGTTATTACCCCACTGAATTATGCACTATTACCTTTTTTAAGTAAATATGACTACGTTGGTAAAAGTGTAAAAGTCGTTAACCATTACATAAAAGAAAGCATAAACATTTCTTTCTTAATAATTTCCATTTTCATAGTTGGATTAATATTTTTTGAATCTGAGATATTATTCTTATTAAGTAGTGAGCCCATTAATTCAAATAGTCTTTTTTTAATCTTATTTATATCACTTAGTGTATTTGCAACAGCCTTTTACCAAATAGTTTATCACATATTAAGTTTAATAAATAAAATGAATAAGCTAATATTTATATTTGGTGCTGGTGCCACAATCAATATTATATTAAATCTTATATTAATACAAAAATATGGTGTTTTGGGCGCTGCTATTTCAACTCTGATTTCTTTTATTATCGTTGGATTACTGACATGGAAAGCAACGACTCTTTTATTTAAAGACACTTTCTATAAATCCACATTAACCTTTTTGAGTACAATCCTCATTAGTGCATTTTTTATTAAGTATTATTTTTTTGATGATTTAATCATATTGTCAATATTATTTATCGTTTTTGTATTAATTTATATTTTATATGTTTACAAACACGCCCCAAAGTTTTACTACTTTATCATTAACAGAAGGACTAAGTAAATGAAGAAAATTATTTACATCAATAGTGTTTATTTTAATGAGATTTCAGGACAAGGCTCTTTCGAAAGAAATTTTCTTTCTTTTTTAGAGGAGAGTAAAGACTTAAAGGATGTAATGATCTTTTCTGTTAATAAAAATAAAAACGAAATAAATCAAAATATCATAAGTTTAAAACTTAATAAAAATGTTAAGCTATCATATTTAACCTATCAGCTAAATTTACTGTATTATTTGTTTAAAGAATTGTACGGTGAAAAACGTCAAATAGTTATTTATGTCCGATTAGCTCCTTACAATATAGTCCCATTTTTTCTGTTGAGTTTTTTTAATATAAGTATCGTCTGTCGTAGTGGCCCGATATATCAGAACTTAACTAGCTATAAAAAAGTTAAAGCTAAAAAACTGTTATTTATATTTAAAAAACTATTAAAATTTTATTACACTCGTTCAAAGTCAATTATTGTAGTTACTGACAAAATTAAAGATATATTGATGAGAGATTTCAATTTATCTTCTGACAAAATTAAAGTAATTAGTAACCCAATTAATAATTCATTATTTGAAACCGAAGTAAATGTGAATGAAATTAGACAGAAATTAAATATAAATCCAAAAGTTAAAGTAATTGGGTTTGTTGGTGATATTTATGAAGGACAGGGAGTACAAAATATTTTTAGTGCAATAACTCTGATAAGAGATAAATTTCCAATTGAAAATATTTATATTATAATTGTTGGGTCTGGGTCTTATCTAGATAACTGTAAATCCAAAGTTAAGGAGTTAAATTTGGATAAAAATGTATTATTTTTAGGTCGAGTAACACCAGATAAAGTAGTTCAATATATTTCTATTTTTGATATCTGTATGGCACCATTTACTCAAGATGATTATGCAATTAAAGGGTCTTCGGCTCTTAAGGTTTTAGAATATTTATATTGTAATAAATTTGTAATAACAATTGATGTTAAAGAATATAAATTTATTGAAGAGAATCATTTTGGTTTATTATATGAAATTGATAATATAGCTGACCTTTCAAATACACTAATTAGATCTTTAAATATGTCACATAATATTAAGTCTAAAGACTATGTGAATAGATACTATTCTAAAAGCAAAGTTTACACAAAATATTTAGAAATCATTAAAAATTGTAGAGATGTTAAACAGTTTTAAAACAGCATTTATTTTAGCTCCTCACACCGACGACGGTGAACTAGGATGTGGCGGAACAATTACAAAACTTATACGTGATGGGGTTAATGTTTATTATATAGCGTTTTCTACAGCTGAAGAATCCGTTCCAGACGGTTATCCTAAAAATCAATTGGAGTTTGAAGTAAAAGAAGCTACAAAAAAACTAGGAATACATAGATCTAATGTAATAATATTTAAGTATCAAGTCAGAAAGTTAAATTATAATAGACAAGAAATCCTTGAGGATTTAATTAATCTAAGAGCAGAATATAATCCGGATATTATTTTTATGCCTAGTTTAAATGATGTTCATCAAGACCACTCAACAGTTGCTGAAGAAGGATTACGAGCCTTTAAAAATAAAACTATTTTAGGATATGAACTGATTTGGAATAATCTAAACTTTGATACCGATTGTTTTGTAAAATTGACTAAAAGTGATGTGGAAAATAAAATCAATTCGTTAAAAGAATATAAAACACAAAATAATAGAGCATATATGAGTGAAGAGTTTATATATTCACTAGCAAAAGTAAGAGGTGTACAAATTGGAACAGAGTATGCAGAAACATTTGAGGTTATAAGATGGATAATAAAATAGTCATAGGGATACATCAACCTAACTTTGCTCCATGGATAGGTTATTTTTATAAAATATATCACTCAGATATATTTATTTTTTTAGATGATGTGCAAATTCAAAAAACAGGAGCATCCTATTGTAATAGGGTTTCTATATGTGTTAATGGAAAATCTCAATATTTAACTATTCCAATTAAACGAGAAAGAAGTAAAATGGCAATAAATGGCACAATTTTTTTAAATGATAAATGGAGGATAAAAACTATTAAAACTCTGCAAGCAAATTATGCAAAAGCGCCATTTTTTAAAGAGAATTTTAAGTTTTTCAGTGAGTTGATTATGTTTAAAACCAATTGTTTATCTGAATTCAATACTCATTTTATAATGAGTTTATGTAGAAGATTAAATATTAATACAACGTTTAAATTTTCGTCAGATTTTAAATTAATTGAAACTTCTACTGATAGGTTAATAAAGCTCATAAAGCTAGTAGATGGAAACGTGTACTTATCCGGAGGGGGGGGCGATAATTATCAAGAGCTTTCTAAATTTAAAAGTGAAAATATTCACCTTATATATAATGTCCTTCCGAGTATAGAGTACCCACAATTAAAAACAGAAAACTTTATTAATGGATTATCAATAATCGATGTGCTATTTAATTTAGGGTTAGAGGAAACATCAAAAATTATAAAAATTAAAATATAATGGAATTCAACAAACCGACTAAAAATATTGAAAATCTTTTAAGAGAGATATCTAAGTCAATAGGATATATATCTCATATTACATTACCTGACTTACACTATAAGCCCCAAATGGAAGCCCCTTCTAGCACAGCAATATCAACGGGGGAATATATAGTTCCTTCATTAGCGTCTGCAGCTATTAATGATGGGATGTCCATAATTAAGCTTCCATTCAAAAAAAAAGACTTATCAGATAAAATAATAAAAACCCTGTTTACACAAATAAATTTAAATGCTTCAAAAAACAAGTTTGATTTAAATAGATATAGTTTATCTAAAGATGAATTATTAGATGTATGTTTAAATGGATCAAGTGCAGTTATTGACAAATTTAACCTTGATAAAAACATCATTGACTCCATGGAATTAAATGGGAGAATGAATGAAGGTTTATCAAAGGAAGATGTGCAAAGATTGATCCCAAAAGCATTGTTAAAGTCTAAGTTTGGTCGAGCTGAATTTGGTTTAAATTTTAAAGGGAATCATTTTTTAGAATTACAATATGTTAATGCTGTAAAAGATAAATCGTATTTAAAACCATTAAACGTAAAAAATGATGATGTCATGATTATGACTCATTTGGGTCCCGGTCCATTTACAGGGAATCTAATGAGAATGTATACGAATAGACTTAAGTTATCAGTATTACATAGAAAATTGTTTTTTTTAGCTAAGTCCTATTTCCACCTAATTGAAAGAAAAAGGAGTGATTTAAGTTATAAAGAGATAATTAAATATTTTTTCAGACCGAATAAATATCAGGCATTCAATATTGACACCTCTTTGGGCAAGGATTTGTATAAAGTTATTCAAATAGGTACTAATTATGGCTACGCATACCAACTGGGAACATTTGTAGCCGTTAGAGATGCTGTTAGAGTAGTACAGCAAAAATTTGATTTAGGAAAAGGAGATGTGAAATTGGTGTGGAATGTTTCTCATAATTCTATTTATAAGGATAACGTTCAAGGGAAAACCCAATTTATTACTAGGCATAATTCAGTAAAAATATACGATAATAAACCAACTATTATTGCAGGATCCTATGATGTCCCATCACTCATTGCAATATGTAATAAGCCAGGGAATAATGATTTATTAGATACTCATGATCATGGTATTGGATCAATTGTACAGAGATTAAAAAAAGAAAATAAATTAAGCTACACAAAAGAAGAGTCTAAGAGATATTATTATAAAAGAGGAACGAATATTATTGAAAAAATTAAACCCTCAAATGTTAGTGAACTCATGCCTATCGAAAATATTTCAGAATATTTTGAAAAGAAAAACATATTAAAGCCCTGGTTTTATTTAACCCCAATTGCAACCTTAAAAAATTAATTAATTGGCTTCATTTAAAAAAATATTAGAAAAATGCCATTCCGAAAAAAGAAACGATTACAAACTATATTATTATCATAGGTTGTTATCAATTCCATTAACGATGTTATTTTCAAAATTAAAAGTAAAACCAGACTCAATATCTATCGCAATGATATTATTATCATTCTTAAGTTTTACACTAATGATTCAGGCTAATGAAACTCTATTTTGGATTGGTGTGTTTATATCATTTTTAGCCTTTTTATTTGATAAGATAGACGGAGATTTAGCTCGATTATATGAAATGAATAATATAAAAGGAGCGGTATATGATTTTGTTTATCATAGGGTTAGTCTATTTTTGTTTTATCTTGGTATTGGGATTCACTTTTCGTATCAAAATGATTATTTGATAATTATTTCAGCTATGTGTGGGTTTATTGCAAACTATATAGAAGAAATGCAGCTATTATCGTATAGAATCTTTTCACATAAATATTTATTGAAAAAAGAACCCATCATTAGAACTAATAGCCGTAAGAATTTCAATGAATCCATTTATGTTAAAGCATTAAAAGTCTTTAGAATTCAGCTGTTTTTATTTTATTATTTATTGGTAGGAGTGTTGTTAGAAGTCTATGTGAAAAATGCTGTTTTTTACTTAATATGCTTAGCACTTATAAGTATGATTATTTATTCCATAGTGCAATTATACTATTCAATAAACTATGCATTCGATGTAGATATTGAAAACCTGCTAGATGAAACGAATAACTAATGTGTGGTTTTGTAGGTTACATCGAAAATAGCCAGAATGATTTTCTTCATTCAATGCTTGAGCAAATCAAGTATAGGGGGCCTGATTCTTTAGGGACTTTTAAAGATAATATTAATGGTAAACATGTTAATTTAGGTCACGTAAGATTATCAATATTAGATACATCCTCTTTAGGAAATCAGCCTTTTATATCTGACTGTAAGAAAATTATTCTTGTCTATAATGGCGAAGTATATAATTTCAAAACTATACGGGAAGAATTAATCGATCTCGGTTACCATTTTAAGTCTAATAGTGATACTGAAGTTATACTATATTCATATAAAGAGTGGGGTATTAAGTGTGTTGATAAATTTATTGGCATGTTTGCCTTTGCAATTTTTGATAAGCTTAAAAACAAACTATTTTTAGTTAGAGATAGAGCTGGGGTAAAACCCTTATATTATTATAAAAAAGATGACCTATTACTGTTTGGGTCAGAATTGAAAATTTTTCACAAACATTCCAAATTTAGTAAAGAATTAAATACGGAAGTATTAGGCTACTATTTCCAGTTAGGCTATATCCCAACGCCTTGGACAATTTTTAAACATTGCTTTAAATTACAACCAGGCCATTATTTGGAATATGATATTACAAATAGCACATATCATATACACAAATATTGGAGCTTAATTGATTTCTATAACGAAAAACCTCATTTAAAAAAAACTGAAGAGAATTTGCTTACAGAACTTGAAGAAATACTAATTGATTCTTGTAAGCTACGTGTAATCTCTGATGTGCCGGTAGGAGTATTTTTATCTGGGGGGTATGATTCATCATTAGTTGCTGCTATTTTACAAAAACAACAAAAACAGCAAATTAAAACATTTACTATTGGGTTTTATGAAAAAGAGTATAATGAAGCTAGTCAGGCTAAGTTAATTGCAGAGTATTTGGACACAAATCATACTGAGTATTATTGTACCAAAGATGATTTGTTAAAATTATTTGATGACTTACCATATTTTTTTGATGAACCATTTGCCGATAGTTCAGCAATTCCAACAATGCTAGTATCTAGAATTGCAAAAAAAGACGTATCCGTCGTGCTCTCTGCAGATGGTGGAGATGAAGTTTTTTTTGGGTATAGTAAATATTTTGCTCTTGATTTAGTAGATAAATGTAATCTAAAATGGTTCAAATTTATATTGAATCTGTTTTCTGTGAAAACAATAAAAAGAGTTAATCAATTACTTCCAAAAAGAATAAGGCAAACAAATATTGAAGAAAAATTTAATAAAATGAAGTCTGCTCTTAATTCTTCATCTAATAAGGATATGTTTATTAATGCCAGTTCCATTATCATCGATAAAGAGGTGAGAAAAATGTTAATCCCAGATTGCATTCAAGATTTAAAAGAAACTAATTTTAAATCTTTCGATAAACTTAAAAAAAATGACCTTAAAGCCTCAATGATGGCAACTGATTATACTACTTTTATGTTAGATGATGTCTTAACAAAAGTTGATAGGTCTACAATGAGTGTTAGCCTAGAAGGTCGAGAGCCTTTATTAGATCATAGATTAGCAGAGTATCTGGCAAAAGTTAGCTCTAGATTAAAATACAAGAATACACAAGGTAAATATTTATTGCGACAAGTATTATATAAATATTTACCCAAAGAAATCGTAGAAAAACCTAAAACAGGTTTTAATATTCCTTTAGCAGATTGGCTAAGATCCGACCTGTGTCATATCGTTGACAAATATTTATCAAAAAAAAGGATTATGAATAGTGGCATTTATAATGTTGATGAAATTGAGAGGTTAAAAAAAGATTTTTTAACTCATAAAAATAATGATTCAGCAAATAAAATTTGGCACATCATTGTTTTTGAAATGTGGAAAGAAAAATGGATGCCGAATGAATAAAAATATTGTATTTCTAGGTGGAGAGGATGTTAGCGCAAGAATTGAAATTTCAAAAAAAATTATAGCCTTAGGCTATAATTTGTCAATTATAGGGTCCGAATCAAAAAAAAAATTTAACGAAAATAATATTAATTATACGCACTACTCATTAAATAGAGAATTGAATATTTTTAATGACATTAAAACAGTTTTTCAATTAAGAAAAATATTAAAGCTTTATAAAAGTCCCGTTATTGTCCACGCCTTTGATACAAAACCAACTTTTATTTTACCAATAGCTTCAATGGGATTAAAAAATATTCTTGTGTGCAGAACGATAACAGGTGTTGGTCGAATATTTACTGAAAAATCAATAAAAAATGACCTATTAATTTTTATATATAAATGCATCCAGAAAATTGTAAAAAGTAATGTTAAGCAGACTATTTTTCAAAATGTTGATGACTATAAATACTTTATTGATAATAAACTAATAAATAAATCTAAGGCTTCGATTATAAAAAGTAGTGGAATTAATCTAAATAAATATGATCCTAAAAATGTTACTGATATTAGTGAATTAAGACAAGAATTAAACTTAGAACACAATTGTGTAACCTGTATAATGGTTGCTAGAATGGTAAAACAAAAAGGGGTTGTAGATTATCTTGAAGCAGCTAAGAAATGTTATGAATTGAGGCATAAAATAAATTTTATTTTGGTAGGTCAATTAGATACAAAAAAAGATTCCGTGCCATTGAGTACAATATTAAAATATAAAAAATATGTTAAATATTTAGGAAGAAGAAGCGATATTAAACAATTACTATCTATTTCTGATATTTTCATATTACCCACATATTATAGGGAAGGTGTCCCAAGAGTCTTACTAGAAGCATCTGCTATGGGATTAGCTTTGATCGCTACAAACATGCCTGGATGTAAGGATGTAGTCATTGATGGAATAAATGGTCGTTTAGTAAAAATTAAGGATCCTTGTGATCTCAGCAAAAAAATAATAAGTATTGCAAATAATAAAATTACATTAAACTATTTTGCCTCAAATAATGAAAGTTTAATTGGAGAATTCGATTTAAACATTATTACTGAAAAGTACTTAAAAGTTTATAGTAAAATAAACTAGTAGATTATGACTATTCCATTTTCACCACCATACATCAACCAAACGATCATAGATGAAGTTACAGAATCCTTAAAATCGGGATGGATAACAACGGGACCCAAGGTTAAGGCATTGGAACAGGAAGTTGAAAACTTGACCGGTGCGTCAAATGCTTTATGTGTGAACTCTGCCACATCGGGATTAATGTTAGCATTAAAGTGGTTTGGAATAAAAGAAGGTGATGAAGTCATCATTCCGGTTTACACCTATGCAGCAACAGCTTTGGCGGTTCTAAATGTGGGTGCTACACCTGTTATGGTCGATGTGAATGAAGATTTTAATATTTCTATTTCAGCCATAGAAAAAGTAATTACAAAGAAAACGAAGGTAATTATCCCTGTTGATATTGCCGGTTGGCCTTGTGATTATGATGCTATTCAAAGTTTAGTAAATCAGAAAAAAGATGTTTTTCAAACAGATACTGAGAATCAAAAAAAACTAGGTCGCATTTTAATTTTATCGGATGCTGCACATTCCATAGGAGCCTCTTATAAAGAGAAACAAACAGGTAATATTTGTGACATTTCTGTATTTTCATTTCATGCGGTAAAAAATATTACAACCGCTGAAGGTGGAGTGATTTGTCTAAACTTACCAGAACCATTTGTAAATTCAGATGAATATGCATTTATGCGTTGTTTCTCCTTAAATGGTCAAACAAAAGATGCGTTTACGAAATCGAAAGCGGGTGGTTGGAGATATGATATTATCCATCAAGGAATGAAGATCAACATGCCCGATGTATTAGCAGCGATTGGTTTGGTTCAAATCAAAATGTACAATTCAAATCTGTTAAAGTCGAGAGAAGGAATATTTCACATCTACAACAATACGCTCAAAAAGAAACCCTGGGCAATCCTACCCCCCTACGAATCGGAAAATGCAAAAAGTTCTTTCCACTTGTATGCATTACGAATCAAAGATTGTTCAGAAGAACAGAGAGATCAGATTATTGAAAAAATTACGGAACAGGGTGTTGCTGTAAATGTACACTTTCAACCCTTATCTAAACTTACTCTTTTTAAAGATTTAGGTTATGAAAATTCTAAATATCCACAAGCAAATAAAAATTATGCTTGTGAGATCTCTCTACCCATATATCCTCAATTAGTAAAAGAACAATTGGATTATATACTAAAAACAGTAATAAGTTCGGTAGAAGATATTCTATGTTAAAAAGAGGATTTGACATCTTAGCATCTTTAATCGGTTTAATTGTACTTAGCCCTGTCTTGTTATTAATCAGCTTATTGATTAAAATAGAATCCAATGGACCCATTTTTTACAAACAAAAAAGAGTAGGTTTAAAAGGCATAGAATTTGAAATATTCAAATTCAGAACCATGTTTCTCGGTTCTGATAAAAAAGGTTTATTAACGGTTGGAGATAGAGATCCCAGGGTAACAAGAGTAGGTTATTTTTTAAGAAAATACAAATTAGACGAATTTCCTCAGTTGTTCAATGTGTTTTTGGGAAGTATGAGTTTGGTGGGGCCTCGCCCGGAAGTTTCAAAATATGTTTCCTTGTACGATGATGATGATAAAACAGTACTATCCGTAAAACCCGGTATTACGGATTACGCTTCCATCTACTTCCGCAATGAAACAGAACTACTGAAAAATGCTGAAAACCCGGAAAAATTGTATATTGAGGATATTATGCCAAAGAAATTAGCACTAAATAAAAAATACATATTAGAACAGAGTTTTATTTTGGATCTGAAAATAATATTTAAAACATTAATTGAAATAGTTAAGTAATGCTTAAAAAAATACTCTTAAAAAGCGCCAACAAATACGCCTCTCGATGGTTGGTACTGTCCATAGATTTATTCCTGGTCGTACAGACCTTTATAATCGCTTATTTAATCCGTTTTAATTTTTCTTTCAATTTTGAGATTGAGCATTTTGTCTATCAACTGCCGGTCGTTTTACTGATCGCTTTGGGTTCCTTTCTATTAATTGGTTCATACAAGGGTGTTGTAAGGCATACAGGCCAAAAAGATGCAATTAATGTTTTCTTTGCTGTAAGTATCATGGCTGCGAGTTTAGGGGCTATTATTTTAGCAAATCGCAGCTTTAATATTGCCCCCGGGTTTACCATCCCATTATCCATCATTGTTACACACTACCTCCTAAATATATTTGTACTTATAGCCAGTAGAATTTTCTTTAAGATCTCATACCATAAAATTCTTTCAGACCTGAAAATTACAACCAAAGTACTGATCTACGGCGCCGGAGATTCCGGTTTTATTACTCATTCTGCCTTAATAAAGGATACCCGTCATAATTATGAGGTTGTTGGCTTTATTGATGATAATCCGAGCAAAATAGGAAAGACCATTGACCGGGTTCGCGTATACGGTCCGGAAGTGTTACAAAGAGAGTTTATTTTAAAGAACTGGATAAAAGAGGTCGTTGTATCTATTCAAAACGTTAGTGCAACGCGCCTAATGGAGATCACAGACAATTTGCTGGCACACAATATAAAAATGAAAATTGTACCTGCAGTAGACAAATGGATCGATGGAGAATTGAATGCCGGTCAGATCAAGCATGTGAAAATTGAAGACCTGTTAGAACGTGCACCCATAAAAATTGACAACCCTCATATTAAGCGAGACTTAAAAAATAAGGTGGTTTTTGTTACAGGTGCTGCAGGGTCTATAGGCTCTGAAATCGCCAGACAGGTGGCGCAGTGCAAGGTAAAAAAATTAGTCCTCATAGATCAGGCAGAATCTCCCTTGTATGATCTACAACAAGAATTTGTTCAGCTTGAAAAAAATAGTTTTAACTCTGAAGTGGCAGATGTGCGTGATGAAAAAAGAATGATGAGTTTATTTGAAACCTATCAGCCTCAGATCATTTTTCATGCTGCTGCATACAAACATGTACCATTAATGGAAGACGCTCCTTATGAAGCGATAAGAGTGAATATTTGTGGAACCAAATTATTAGCAGATCTGGCACTTGAAAATGAAGTTGAAAAATTTGTGATGGTTTCCACCGATAAAGCTGTTAACCCAAGCAATGTCATGGGAACAACAAAGCGCGTAGCAGAAATGTACACTTCCTGTTTAGCTAACTCCGGTAAAACAAAATTTATCACAACTCGTTTTGGAAATGTTTTGGGTTCTAATGGTTCAGTAGTCCCCTTATTCCGGAAGCAGATAGAGTCGGGAGGCCCTATAACCGTAACTCATAAAGAGATTACACGCTTTTTCATGACCATTCCGGAAGCCTGTCAGTTAGTCCTTGAAGCAGGCATCATGGGTGAAGGAGGCGAAATTTATGTTTTTGATATGGGAGAATCCGTGAAAATTTATGATGTTGCCCTAAAAATGATTCAACTCTCAGGGCTTAAATTTCCGGAAGATATCGACATAAAAATTACCGGCTTAAGACCGGGAGAAAAGTTATACGAAGAATTGTTAGCGAACGATGAGAATACTTTACCTACGTATCATGATAAGATCATGATCGCCAAAGTACCTCCAATAGATGTAAAGGATGTGAAAAATAAAATAGAATTCATTTGTCGTACAAACAAAGAGGTAGATCATCTCAAAATAGTAAGCTTGTTAAAAGAGTTGGTTCCGGAATATAGATCCAACAATTCAATTTATGAGAAATTGGATGAGCCCTCCTGTGAAACTTCCCCTCTTTAAACTAAGTC
>Ga0066379_10000092_pt1 | contig 20979 bp, 21 predicted proteins | sample Knorr_S23_td_250_FD_70951 | JGI IMG/M metagenome (GOLD analysis project Ga0066379, IMG submission 70951) | Marine microbial communities from Southern Atlantic Ocean transect - Knorr_S23_td_250_ad_251m_LV_A | ecosystem: Environmental > Aquatic > Marine > Oceanic | place: Southern Atlantic ocean...
CTTATCAAATCAATCGAAAGACAATCAAGGGCAAGCTCTACTTAAACTGATCAACCGACAGGATAGAGTGATTGCGCTGGATGTACTGGGTAAATCCATGTCCACCGAGTCTCTGGCAACTCAACTCGCCCAATGGCAAATGAATGGTCAGGATATTTGCTTGCTCATTGGCGGCCCCGATGGACTATCCTCAGATTGCCTTGAGCGCGCTGATATGAAGTGGTCTCTTTCAGACCTTACCCTACCCCACCCATTGGTTCGAGTCGTGCTGATGGAGCAGCTATATCGCGCTTGGACGATTAATAAAAATCATCCCTATCACCGCGGTTAGGGCATAGAGCAATGATGCACGATAACGCTATTTCAGACCCGCGCAAAGAGCAGAGAATATTTACTCTGCGAGTTATATTGTCAGTTTTTATTTTGCTGGGGCTGACTTCGATTGTGTTATTTCGATATTTTGATTTACAGATCAATCGCCATCTTGATTACGTCACTAACTCTAATAAAAATCGGATTCATATCAGATCTGTAGCCCCCACTCGCGGGCTTATATTTGATCGCCACGGTCAATTGCTGGCGGATAATCGACCGGCATTTACTCTGAATATTATCCCCGAGAGCGCTGAAAATACCGATCAGCTTATCGCTCGACTGGATTCTTTATTGTCGATTTCCGAAAAAGATTTAGCGCGCTTTAAAAAACGCGCGAAACGCAGCAAGCGTTTTCAGCCTATTCCGCTTAAATATAATCTTACGGAGCAAGAGCGCGCTATTCTTGCAGTAAATAGTCACTTACTGACTGGAACAGAGGTCAGTGCTCAATTAATGCGCTTTTATCCACAGCGAGAACTACTTACGCACACCCTTGGCTATGTGGGTCGGATTAATGATCGAGAAATCAGGATGATTGATCCGAATAATTACCGAGGTACTGATTTTATCGGCAAAATTGGCCTTGAAAAATATTACGAGGAAATTTTACTCGGCGAGGTGGGTACCGAGCAGGTGGAAACCGATGCCAGAGGCCGAGTGATGCGCGTATTGGGCAAAAAAGATCCTGTCTCAGGCAGTGATTTAACCATCCATATTGATAGTCATTTGCAGCGCATGGCACTGAATGCACTCAAAGGTGAACGGGGCGCTTTGGTGGCTATCGATGTTAAAACTGGGGGCATTCTCAGTATGGTGAGTACTCCCAGCTATGACCCCAATCTATTTACTTCGGGCATTAGTCAAAAACAGTATGATGCCCTGCTCAATTCACCCGATCGACCACTCTTTAATCGCGCCCTTCGCGGTCAATACCCACCAGGCTCTACCGTTAAACCGTTATTTGGTCTAATCGGCTTGCAGCATAAAATTTTTGATATGGATTACTCTATATATGATCCGGGTTATTTTTTTATGGAGGGAATAAAACGCCCTTGGCGAGACCATAACTCTGATCAGGGGGGGCATGGTCACGGCGTTGATTTAGCCGAGGCAATCATAGAATCCTGCGATGTATTTTTCTATACCACCGGCATTAAAGCGGGGATTGATTTACTATCAGAACAGAGCGCTCTATTCGGCTTAGGTGATATTACTGGAATTGATCTGCCGGGGGAAAAACGCGGCATTATGCCAACCAGAGAATGGAAAAAAGATAAGCGCCGACAAAATTGGTTTGATGGGGATACCATCAATATGAGTATTGGCCAGGGATTTATGCTCACCACTCCATTGCAACTCGCTGTGATGTCGGCGCGCATTGCTTCCCGTGGTAAAGCCGTTGTACCCAAGCTACTAAAATCTATAGATGGCGAGGATATTGAACCGGAATTTGCGCCTAATCCGATCCAATATGATGATCGGTACTGGGACTATATCCATCAAGCAATGGTCGATGTTGTTCACTCTGATAAGGGGACTGCACGCGGTATCAGCAAAGGCCTTAGTTATAAACTAGCAGGGAAAACTGGGACTGCACAGGTTATCAGTATCAATGAAAAAGAGAAGTATGACTCGTCTAAAATCGACAAGAATAAGTGGGACCATGCTCTTTTTGTGGCCTTTGCGCCAGCCGATAATCCACAGATCGCATTGGGATTGATTGTTGAAAATGGTGAACATGGCAGTCGCACCGCAGCGCCAATAGCTCGCAAAGTCATTGATAGCTATTTGTCAGATTACCCACAAGAGCGCCGGCATAATAATGCATCGAGACTGGCTAAATATTCCCCGACGCCAGTGGAGGATAACTGATCAATGTATAAGTATGATTTTGTTAGGCAATTGAACACCAAGGGCGGCGATAGACGGCAAAATGTTCTGCATATAGATTTTACCCTTCTGCTCATACTGCTGATACTCTGTATGACTGGTCTGTTTGTGCTCTACAGTGCCAGCGAACAAAGCATGTACTACGTTAAGCGCCAAGCGACATTTATGCTCACCGGTTTTACCGGTATGCTGATTGTTGCCCAGTTTCCAGTGCGATTTTGGGAGCGATGGGCCGGTCTTTTTTATGGCTCCGCACTACTTGCCCTGATCGCTGTGCTATTTTTTGGGGTCGAAGCGAAAGGAGCAACCCGTTGGCTCAATCTTGGCTTCGCTAGATTTCAACCCTCAGAACTTGCAAAAATTGCTGTCCCTATGATGGTTTCGGCCTATCTTAGCAGGCGTATCATACCGCCTAAATTTAAGCATGTAGCGGGCGCTTTACTGATTGTGGGTATCCCTGCGCTATTGATTATTCGACAACCTGATCTCGGCACTTCAATCTTGGTGTTTGCCTCTGGTTTTTTTGTTCTATTCCTCGCCGGCCTGAGAAAACGCTACTTGGCAGGTGCATTTCTGGGCAGCTTGGCCGCGGTGCCCTTGCTGTGGTTTTATGTTATGAGGGATTATCAAAAACAACGCGTCCTAACCCTTCTATCCCCCGAGGATGATAAATTTGGTGCCGGCTGGAATATTATTCAATCAACTACAGCGATTGGCTCTGGCGGCTTATCCGGAAAGGGCTGGACAGAGGGTACACAATCTCAGCTTAATTTCTTACCCGAGAGCCATACGGACTTTATTATTGCGGTGCTGGCTGAAGAATTTGGTCTCTTAGGCGTTATTGGCCTCTGTGCTATCTATCTTTTATTGGTCGGATACTGCATGATAATCGCCATTAGTGCACAGTCTCAGTTTGCTCGACTAATGGCAGGCAGCATCAGTCTGACATTCTTTATTTACATGTTTGTAAATATGTCTATGGTATCGGGTTTACTCCCTGTTGTTGGTGTACCCTTACCCTTGGTAAGCTATGGCGGCTCTGCAATTGTGACTCTATTTTTTGGATTTGGTATCCTTATGGCTATCAGTTCAGAACCCAAACGAATTGGAACTTGGCGTTAAATGAAAACTTTAAACTTTATTTTATTTTCGATCGGTCTCTCGGCAGCAACTATCTGTGCTGCGGATTTTTCACAAAAGCCTCAGGTCGCTGATTTTGTTGACCTTATGGTAAATGAGCACCAATTTAAGCGCGAGCAAGTCATTGAATGGTTAGCTGCTGCCGAACATCAAACATCGATTGTTAAGGCTATGAGTCGACCGGCTGAAAAAGTAAAACCTTGGCATGAGTATCGAAAGCTTTTTGTCTCGGATCTTCGCATCAAGCGAGGCGTTGAATTTTGGCAGCAACATGAAAGCACCCTGCAACGCGCCTATAAGGAATATGGCGTTGACCCTGCAATTATTGTCAGTATTTTGGGTGTTGAAACCAACTATGGCCGAAATACGGGTAGCTATCGTGTGGTTGATGCTCTGAGCACGCTGGCCTTTGATTACTACCATTCAATCGAACAACGCGAATCTCGAAAGAAATTTTTCACTCTTCAGCTTGAGCATCTTTTTTTGTTGGCAAGAGAACAAAATCAAGACCCTCTCAGTCTAAAAGGCTCCTATGCTGGCGCTATGGGCTGGGGTCAGTTTATGCCAAACAGCTACCGCAATTACGCGGTTGATTATGATGGCGATAAGATGGTGGATATTTGGACAAACCCCACGGATGCTATTGGCAGCGTTGCTAACTATTTTGTTAAACATGGGTGGAAAAAAGATCAGCCAGTGGCTACTAGAGCTCATATTAAGGAAGACCTCGACAAAGAGGGCTTGAATAAAATGCGCCGTCCTCAAAAAACCATTGCTGACCTTGAAAGCAAAGGCTACCAGCCAGCCCAGAATTACCCTAAAGACAGCCTGGCATTTCCAATGATGCTAACTGGAAAATATGGCGATGAATACTGGCTTGGATTACATAACTTTTATGTTATCGGTCGGTATAACCCACGTATTAAATATGCAATGGCTGTGTACCAGTTAAGCTTAATGATCCGAGAAAAACACTGTGCATTGGCTGAAAATTGCTCTTAAACCATTAGCTTTAAATACCTTTCAAGAATCGAAAAATTACCCATTTGGCTTAATACTCACAGCCCTTTTGATCGGGGCCTGTAGTCATGGCTGGCAAATTGTTAAGCCACTTGAAGATGGTGCTGGCGTGGCCGTTGATCTGAGTACTATTCAAGATGCTGCGCCTATTGATGAAGCGATCACTAAAGTCGGTAATAAAACCCCCTATCAGCAATTTGGAAAAACCTACAATATACTGCCAACTAGCGCAGGGTATAGTGAGTCGGGTATAGCCTCTTGGTATGGCAGTAAATTTCATGGTCGACGCACGTCAAATGGCGATATCTATGATATGTACGCTATGACCGCAGCTCATAGGACGCTTCCCATACCGACCTATGTGCGCGTCACTCATTTAGATAATCAAAAAACGGTTATTGTTCGAGTCAATGATCGCGGACCGTTCCATAATCAGCGAATAATCGATCTATCTTATGTCGCTGCATTAAAACTGGGCTTTTCTAAATCCGGAACCGCCGAGGTATTTATTGAAGCAATCGATCGATCTTCCTTTAATAAAAAATCCAGCCCAACAGGCCCACAGGACGAAGAAACTTATTTACAAATAGGCGCCTTTGATAACCCTGAATCTGCCATTAGGTTTGCCAGTAAAATAGATCACTGGGTGTCAGCATCTGCGGTTGTAAAAGAGATTGAAAATTCGTTTAAAGTTCTGGTTGGCCCAATGGCCAATGATAGGGAACTACTGCTTATTAAACGTACTCTAAAATTAAAATCTAATATTTCAGCCTTTAGGCTGAAATATTAGATTTTGATAGGATCTATCGCCTGCCCTAGGTATATTCCTTATGGGCACATTATGGCGACTAATGTTAGAATGATCTGTCTTTAAAGATTGGCTGGCTCGGTGTCCCTACTATGTTGAAAAAAAGCTTTTTCTATTCGTTTGTTATTTTACTCTGCTCTGGCATTATCCATCATGCTGCAGCTAAACAATTTCTTCCCGATGCACCCAAGATAAATGCTAAAGCTTGGATTGTTATTGATGCCGACACCGGCTATGTCATCGCTGAACATAATGCGGATGAAACATTGCCACCCGCAAGTCTGGCCAAAATGATGACCACCTATATCGCTTCAAATGAGATCGCTGAGAATCGCCTCAAAGAGGACGATCTGGTGCTAATCAGCGACAATGCGTGGGAGTTAGGCGGCGCTAAAACTGATGGCTCTACCATGTTTTTAAGCCCTAGATCAAAGGTATCGGTTATTGATCTTATGCATGGGGTGATTATTCAATCGGGCAATGATGCCGCGATTGCATTGGCAGAACATATTAGCGGTGGTGAAACTGCCTTTGCAGACAATATGAACTATCAAGCAGAATTGTTGGGCATGACCAATACCCACTATACCAATGCAACAGGCTTACCGGCTGAGGGCATGGTCACCACAGCAAGAGATCTCACCATTATCGCTCAGGCAATTATCAACGAGCATCCTGAGTACTACAGTATTTACTCTGAAAAATATTTTAGCCATAACAATATCAACCAACCTAACCGCAATCGCCTGTTGTGGCGAGATAGCAGTATTGATGGTTTAAAAACTGGACATACTGAAGCAGCTGGTTACTGTTTGGTGACTTCATCAGAACGCCGTGGCATGCGATTAATTTCGGCAGTGTTAGGCGCTAAAAGCGATGAATCTAGAGCAAGGGAATCACAAAAATTATTTTCCTACGGCTTTCGACATTTTGAAACTAAAACAATCTACTCTGTCGGTGAGGTGATCAAAGAAAATGCCGCCCTATGGTATGGTGAAGAAGACTTTATCAATCTCACCATTGCCGATGATATTACTCTGACCTACCCCAAGGGAGAGAAGAAAAATTTATCGGCTAAAATCACCGTGGATAATGAAATTAAGGCACCGATAACCGCCGGTCAAATTCTCGGAAACCTGAACGTCACGCTTGATGGAAAGGCTATGATCAATGTGCCGCTGGTGGCAGAAAAAGCGATTCCTCAGGCAGGGTTTTTATCCAGAATTTTTGACTGGATTTTACTATTTTTCACTAAATTAATTTCCTGAGTCAGTCACTGTGTCTGAAGATAAAAAACCAGAAATAGAATTTCCCTGCCAGTACCCTATTAAGGTGCTGGGTGATGCGCATCCAGATCTAAATCAGCATGTTGTTCAAGTCATGAACACTCATGCGCCTAAAATAACTGCGTCCGATCTAAATATTAAACACAGCAGTCAGGGAAAGTGGCAATCCATCACCGTTGTTATTATCGCTACTGGAAAACCTCAACTGGACGCAATTTTCGCTGACTTAAAAACCAGTAGCAGAGTGAAAATGGTGCTCTAATCATGCCGTCAGGTACTCAAAAATCATCCCTGACAATTCGCCACTTAGGACTTCAGGATTATTCTGTTACCTATGAGGCTATGAAGGCCTTTGTCGAACAACGGGATGAAAATAGCTGTGATGAAATATGGTTCTTAGAACACAATCCAGTGTTTACTCAGGGTCAGGCTGGAAAACCCAATCATATTCTTGCGCCGGGTGAAATACCGGTTATTAAAACTGATCGTGGCGGTCAGGTGACCTATCATGGCCCCGGGCAAATCACAGCTTATTTAATGCTTGATCTAAAACGCCTAAAGCTAGGTGTTCGAGATTTGGTTACCCTAATGGAACAAGCCATTGTCGATTGCCTTCAGCACTGGAATATTAAAGCGAGTCCGAGACCTGATGCGCCCGGCGTGTATATTAGTGAGGATCAAAAAATCGCATCACTGGGCCTTCGTATTAGGAAAGGCAGTAGCTATCACGGTCTAAATTTTAATATCGATATGGATATGACGCCATGGCAACGTATCAATCCCTGCGGTCTTGGTGTGGAAATGACTCAACTGGCAGATCTAGTAAAGCCAACACCCAGCAAGCAACAGGTAATTGATAAATTAGCTGAACTGCTTGAGCGGGCTCTGGGTTATAATAAGCATCAATTGGGCAGCCAATCTATCTTGGCTCCGCATTTTTTCAAGGAATTTTCATGACATCAAATCTGGTTGATCCACCCAAGAGAACCAAACGGCTTCAGCAGGGCGAAAAGCTTCGCAGTGCAGATAAGGTGGAACGTATACCCGTGAAGGTCATTCCCACCACTGGGTACCAAAGCAAGCCAGAGTGGATGAGAATCCGTTTAAATGCCTCGCCTAGGGTTAACCAAATTAAAAATATTCTGCGCGAACATAAAATGGCTACTGTGTGTGAAGAGGCCGCATGCCCTAATCTCCATGAGTGCTTTAGCCACGGCACAGCTACCTTTATGATTATGGGTGAAATCTGCACCAGACGCTGCCCATTTTGCGATGTGGGTCATGGCAAGCCGAACCCGTTAGATCAAGACGAGCCTCTCAACCTTGCTAAAGCCATTAATGAAATGGGGCTGAGTTATGTGGTTATCACTTCTGTGGATCGCGATGATTTGCGCGATGGAGGTGCACAGCATTTCGCCGACTGCATTCGGGAATCGCGAATTTTATCGCCGGATTTAAAAGTTGAGGTTCTTGTACCAGATTTTCGCGGCCGAATGGAACCGGCACTAGAAATTCTAACGGCGACTCCACCCGATGTTTTTAACCATAATATGGAAACTATTCCACGTCTTTACCGGGAAGCCCGCCCAGGTGCAAACTACAAGTGGTCGTTAAAACTATTAAAAGACTATAAAGCACTTAACCCTTCAGTGCCGACAAAGTCAGGCCTTATGGTTGGACTTGGAGAAACTAAAGACGAGTTATTGCGAACCCTAGATGACTTGCGTGAGCACAATGTTGATATGCTTACAGTTGGGCAATATTTACAGCCATCAACAAATCACCTTCCGGTTGAGCGTTTTGTTCATCCCGATGAATTTGATGAATATACTGAATATGCTGAAAGCATTGGATTTTCTCAAGCAGCCTGTGGACCACTGGTTCGCTCCAGCTATCATGCTGATAAGCAGGCGCGAGGTGAGGATATCACCTAGCCTTTGTCAGGTGTTTTACTCATCGACCCAAACCTCTCTTAAGGGTTCACCAAAGTCATCGTAAATAACCTTCTTCCTTGGCCTCTTAGAGGCTTTTGGTGCAGGTTTTGGTGCGGTTTTTCGCTTGCGCTGATCAAGCTGAGCAACCATCTCATTTACGTAGGTTCGTTTTTTGATAGGGGATGGACTAACAAAAACCGATTTTACTCTGGGCTGATCAGCTGGCTCTCCTGTTTCTCCAATTTGGCATTTCTTTATTTCACCTCCCTTGCCGAGAAATTCTTCGGTTTTTTTGCGAAGTTCTCTGCGGATGAAATTTTTTGAAATACCGTTATTCAAGGTAGTAACCTGAGTATGCTTGAGCTATGGATTAGTTTATCAAATATCATAAATTCAAACCATAAGACCTACAGCTAATCTACGAACCAGTTGATATATACCACTAAGACATCTAACTATCAGGCTGTTTGCGCGCCGATCTGTGGTTGTTAATATATTGTTTAATCATATTAGGCAGTAGCAACATTGCCGGAGTTAATAGCAAGGTCATTAGGGTCGCAACAACTAATCCGTTAACAATGGCACTGGCCAGTGGCTGCCACCAAGAAGCTACCATACCGCCTACTTCTATTTTGCGATTAACCATATCAATACTAAAGCCAGTAGCCAGTGGCAGTAGCCCAGCAACGGTGGTAACCGTTGTCAGCATCACTGGTCTAAATCTTGATTTAGCCGCTTCAAATACTGCGTCCTTAATCGATAGGCTACTGTTATTACGTCGCAAATGATTATAACTATCAATCAACACTATATTGTTATTAACTACAACTCCAGCCAGTGCAACTATACCTACTCCGGTCAGAATAGTACTGAATACAGACTGGGTGACTAGCAAACCCAGCAACACGCCTGCGGTGGACATAACTACGGAAAAAAGTATCAGTACAGATTGATAGAAACTATTAAATTGTGCCACCAATAGAATCAACATAAGCCCCATTGCCAGTGAAAAAGCCGTTGATAAAAAATCTGCTGATTCGGACTGCTCTTCATTGGCACCTCGAAAAGAAATTTTTACTGCAGGATCAATAGCCTGCGTGTCTAGCCACTAACTAATTTGTTTGACCTGACTATCTGTTAGGTAGCCGTCCTCGGTATTGGCTAATACAAAGACGCTTTCCAACCTATCGATACGCTGAATAGTATCGACTCGTGCTTTTGCTTGACGCTGAGTAAAACTAGAGATTGGTACCGCACCATCAGCAGTATTCACTCGCAGATTATCAAGTGATTCTAATTTGCGATCGCTTTGAGGAAACCGCACCCTAATTTCTACTTCTTCATCTGCATCATCTGGCCTAAATTCGCCAATCATCATACCGTTGGTAACCAGTTGCACCATTTGCCCCACAGCACTGACATTGACATCAAGCATTGCCGCTCGGGATCGATCTACAGCTATTTCCCATTGGATACCTGCCAGTGGCAAGCTATCTTCTATATCCCTTAATCCATCGATATCAGACTCCATCCAACGGCGAATTTTTGCAGCTTCGCTGTGCATTGCGGCTCGATCTGTCGAGGAAAGCTGTATCTGTATATCCTTACCTACCGGTGGCCCACCCTCTACGCTTGCCGCGGTTATATAGACACCCGGAATTTCTTTGGTCAATGCTCGTATCTCAGAAAACACCTCTACACTACTGCGAGTGCGTTGCGCGCGAGGATACAGCTCAATCAAGTAACTACTAATCTGATCGCGACTGGCATCCCTTTGCCCCATTAATTGCCCCCCACTACTCGATGCATAAATATGTTTTATATCTTTTAGATGGGAAAATCGACTTTCCACCTGTGCAGTTAACTGGCGTTGTTCTTCAATCGACAGATTGCCTTGTGCGCGCAATGTAGCCATGCCGAAGCGATTTTCAGTTTCGGTAAAAAATTCAAGTCCTGAGCCAAATTTACCGTAGCTAAAAAATATGCTGACCAACAATAATACAGATAACCCTGCGGTTATTAACGGTCGTGCTATCGCTAAATTTAACAGTTTGAGGTAACTATTTAACAGCGGGAAATTGCTTGTTGACGCTGAGGCTTCAGGGGCTGTTTCAGACCTTATATTATTGTTTTTTCCAGAGATAGCAGCAAGTGAAACACCTAGTGTCGGGGCGAAAATCAAGGCGTAAATCAGCGACCAAGCGAGCACCGAAAATACCGTGACTGGCAGGTACATCATAAAGTTACCCGACACGCCCGGCCAAAATAGCATGGGCAGAAAAGCCGCTAAGGTAGTACCTGTTGAGGCTGCTACGGGAACCGCCATACGGCGTATCGACTGCAAATAAGCCTCTTTAACAAGCACTCCCTGAGCTATTCTGGTGCTGGCAAATTCAACTACCACTATGGCTCCGTCAATCAACATTCCCAGCGAGAGCAATAGACCAAACATCACCATAAAATTAAAACTAAAGCCCATTATATTGACAATAATCATAGACCCTAGAAGACAAAAGGGAATACCAAAACCAACTAGAAGGCCCGATCTAATACCAAGGGCAGCGACCACCAAAACTAAAACTAAAATCATTGCTGTGAGAATATTACCCATCAACTCACTGACCATAGACTGAGCATATTCCGAGCTATCGAACATATAATCGATTTCTATATCCTGCGAAAATTGGTCTCGATAACGGTTGACAATATCTCTTACTGCGGCAATGGTATCAATTGAGTTGGCTTTCAGTCGCTTGCGAACATCCACCGCAATAGCGGGCTTGCCATTGAGCGCGCTAAAACCTGTAGCATCTTTAAATGTGCGTTGAATACTCGCAACATCATCAAGTGTAATCACACCCAGATTGTCGCTGCGAATTGGTATGTCGCGAATATCTTGCTCAGTCTCAATCAGTGCTGGAATTTTAATACCAAATCGCCCGTCTCCAGCATCCATTTCACCGGCGGGAATCAGTAAATTATTGGCACCCAACACAATAATAAGCTCATCTGCTGTAATCTTATATAGATCTAGTTTTGAGGGATCTAATATAATCTCAACAACCTCATCACGATGACCGCTCAGATTTGTCTCAAGAACTTGGGATAGCCCTTCAATTTTGCGCTGGAAAAATTTTGCCGCTTTAAAAAGATCGCGCTCACCGACCATTTCTCCCGAAAATGTTAGTACAACATCCGGTTCAGGGCTTGGACTTATGGCGTTAACAATAGGTTCTTTGGTCTCCTCTGGAAATTCAGCTTTAGCCCTGTCTACTGCCTCTCTGACATCCGCAATAACACCATCGATATCCAGATTGATATCAAACCTGACAAACAGATAAATCATGCTTTCACGGGCAGTTGCAATCATCTCTTCTAGACCATCAAGGGTTTTTAGCTCTTTCTCAATCGGTCTGATTAGCAGCCGACTACCATCCTCTGGTGAGATACCTTCATGACGCACCATAATAATAGCGGCTGGTACGGTCACATTTGGATTGACTTCAATCGGCATTGAGATCCGAGACAAAATACCCGCCAATAGCACTAACAACATAAGCGATAATGTGGCTCTGGATCGACTGACTATAGCTTTTAACGCACTCATAGGGTTATTTGTACTCTGTACCTAAGGACTAGTGAAGGGATAAACCTCAACGGCTTCCCCTTGAGAGACATAGTTTTGACCCACCGTAATCAATTGAACTTCAGCGGGTAATCCCTGAACCCAAAGCCCATTTTTAGCTTCTCCAACCACGACGAGTTTTTTTTGCTGTACCCGATTTTGCTGATTCACCGCCCTAACGACTAGATCGCCATCAGCATCTAGCGAGATTAGGCTTGCCGGTATTAAGTGAGCCTTTACAGATGATAGATCCAAATGTAACTGACCAGAGACGCCCGCTCTCAGGCGTAAATTTGAATTTTCGACTGTTGCCTCAATAAGGTAACTGCGAGTCGCCGGATTTGCTTGATATGAAATATAGGTAAGTGATGCATTTTTACTGTCATTATCATCGAAACTAGCTTTAGCTCGGTCTCCCAGCTGAAGTTTTGCTACATCTGACTCTGATGCCTGAGCGATAATTTTTAATGGGTTTAGCTCGACCAACGTTGCACACAGCTGACCTGGCGATAGGTAATCTCCCACCTCTACCGGCCGCCGTTCAATAATCCCTGTAAACGGCGCTTTGATAGTTAACCTGTCTACTGCAATCTGACTTCGAGTCAATTCAAGTTTAGCCGCCTCAAGATTGGTCTTGGCCTTTGCAATCGCTAAATCAGATTGAAACCCCGCTGTTTTCAATTGCAGCGCGCCCTTATAGGCAATTTCAGCTTGCTTTAATTGTGCTTGAGACTGATTTAGATACTGGGGCCGCTCTTCTTTATTTAGTGCACAAATTGTTTGGCCCTGTTCAACCAGCGCACCCCGCCGACCAGGGACCTCGCTAATAGTACCTGCCACCTGAGCTTTTAAATCCACTGTTCGATAAGGTGCTGTATGGCTATTGAGGATCAATTGCGGCACGAAATTTTGGACTGTAAATTGCTCTACTCTAACTTTTGTTGACGCTACAGGCGCTAACCTACTATCGGCTTGACCATTCTTTGAAATAAGCCCACTACCTAACCATAACAGGGTAGCAAGGACGATTAGCAATGCTATTTTAACGTTGGCGTTCATCATCTTCCCCGATGCAAAAAACCTATTTCTTGGCCTTTTTAAATTATATATTACTGAATACGCATATCACTGTGCTATAGATTCGGATAGTTAAAACCAACCCGATAATTTAGTTTAGCACCCCATAATGACCAATGTATTCATTACCCTGCGCCTCCTAATAAAAACAAATGTCCCTGAGGGATGAATTATGGTTATTTTTATGTATTTATAGCCAATATTTAACAAACCGTCATAATGGGCTAGTCAAATTTTAAGTGGCTGGTATAATCCGCTGACTTTTCTGAACGCAATCTATGGATTCTTAATAATGAGCTTTAATGACATCCCGGCAGGTAAGGATCTGCCAAACGACATCAACGTTATCATCGAGATACCCGCTAATCACGACCCTATCAAATATGAGGTGGATAAAGATAGTGATGCTATTTTTGTCGACCGCTTTGTTGCTACGCCGATGTTCTACCCTGCCAATTATGGCTATGTGCCTCAGACTCTATCTGAAGATGGCGACCCATTAGACGTATTGGTAGTTGCACCTTACCCTGTTATGCCAGGTTCAGTTATCCGCAGTCGTGTTGTCGGCGTGCTTAAAATGAGCGATGAATCAGGTATAGATGCAAAGCTGTTGGCTGTACCTCACAGTAAATTGACCAAAATTTACGATCATGTTGAAGAGATCGAAGATTTAGACCAACTACTTATTCAACAGATTGCTCACTACTTTGAAAACTACAAGGCGCTTGAGCCTGGTAAGTGGGTAAAAGTTGAAGGCTGGGACAATGCCGACGCTGCTAGAGCGGAAGTGATCTCATCCCGTGAGCGCTACCTAGCTTCATAAGTCGCTATACCCGCTCTATTGATAAAAAACCCGACGCTATGTCGGGTTTTTTATTGGCTGGCAATCCTAATTAGCTGAGATTGTCATCGTGGTTAGAAAAAATGATTTCGCTGGATAACCCATTCTTTTTTAACATACCAGATAGACGCCTGAGTGCATCTATCTGAATCTGTCTGACACGCTCACGTGTTAACCCCACCTCACGCCCTACTTGATCTAAGGTTTCCTGCTGATGATTGAGCAGTCCAAATCTGCGTACAACAACCTCTCGCTGTTTTTCTGGAAGCTCATCCAACCAACCGGTTAACTTATCAACCAAATTATCATCGCCCGTTACCCTCTCTGGGCTATTGGATTTGTAATCGGGAATGGTATCCACAAATGACTTTTCATTATCGCCAACTGGAATATCCAAGGAGCAGACAGAATCATTGAGCTCAAGAATCCTATTAACTGTATCGGCCGGCTTATCGACCTCGCGAGCTATTTCTTCATAGGTCGGCGTATGATCAAACTTTTGTGCCAATTTGCGCGATACTCGTCGATAGATATTAAGCTCTTTTACTACATGAACCGGCAACCTTATAGTGCGTGTCTGGTTCATTAGCGCTCGTTCAATTGTTTGCCTAATCCACCAGGTCGCATAGGTGGAAAAACGAAACCCTCGATGGGGATCAAACTTTTCGACCGCGCGCATCAGACCAAAATTACCCTCCTCAATTAGATCGAGAAAATCAAGGCCTCTATTAAGATAACAACGTGCGATTTTAACCACCAAACGGAGGTTACTCTCAATCATTCGATGGCGAGCAGACTCATCTCCTTGTTGTAACCTAGTGGAAAAAAATACCTCCTCTTCAGCAGATAACAGGGGCGAGCGACCAATCTCTTTTAAATAGAGACTAGTGGCATCTACCGTACATGATTTTGAATGATTATTAGATTTTTGATCAACTACAGACAGTTTTTCCATAACTCGCAACTCCTTTGCAATTCCATAACTCCAATAAGCGAGCAGATGCTCACCCAAACCTCCCTATTTCTCAGTCCCTAATTAGGTCTATTTAAAACAGTCTCGACGACAATACAAATGGCTAACAATCATTTTATATAAGCCATAGGATTAATTGGTTTACCGTCTTTCCTTATTTCAAAATAAAGCCGTCCACTGGATCCTAATTTTGAGATAATCTTACTACCATCGACTACCTGACCCTCTTTAACCAACAGCCGCTGGTTATGACCATAGGCACTTAACAAATAGTCTGAATGTTTGATGATAACCAGTTTACCGTAATCACGCAAACCATCTCCAGCATAAACCACTAAACCCTGTGCTGCAGGTTTTACTGAAGCGCCATCAACCGCCTTAAAAACTATGCCTTTACGCAAATATTTTGGATTGTAAGGCTCTGCTATTTTTCCTTTAACCGGTTTCTGCCAGTGTAGCTTTTTACTACTCAGCTTAGTCATAGTGCTGCCAACAGGTGATTTTTTTTGCTTTGCGCCTGACCGGTCGATGACTTTGGGTGTTGCTTCTTTGGCCTGCTGACCGCGCACTGCTGATTTGGAAACCACCTCAGAATCTGCATCTAAATTTAGCACCTGCCCCTGATGAAGATGATAGGGTTCACCCAGCCTATTGATCCGCGCTAGATGTTTTACATCAAAATCATAACGCCAAGCGATAGAGTAAAGGGTCTCTCCTTGCTCGACAAGATGGGTCTCAATAATCTGACTAGGGGGCTGATCAAGATCAACAATCGGCGCGCTATAGGGCGTACAGCCTTGATTTAAGACTGTTAACAGAACCGTGAATAGTAGCACCCATACGCGCAAAATCAGGTTACCTATATTTATTATGTAATTTGGTGCTGATAATTTCAACTGCTAGCACAACAATAAGGCCCGCTAAAAACATAAGGATACAGGTTAGCATCTGCGGATCTTGGCCAATAACGTCCGAGTAACGTTGTGGAGTCAGATTTTCCGACCCAGTGACTATCCGTTTTCCAGACTCACTTAAAACTGAGGAAGTAATATGCTTCCAGGGCCATAGAATCCCGAGACTACCAATCAAAAAACCACACATGGTGGCAATCACTGCATGTTTGTAATGATCTAATAACCATGACAATAATCGACTAAATAGCATCAAACCTATTACGCCCCCTGAGGCAAAAGTAAGCAAAAAATCGATCTCAACATTAACTAAGGCGTTTATAAATACGGGATATAAACCTAAAATCACCAATATAAATGACCCCGATATTCCGGGTAAAATCATGGCGCAAAGCGCAATGCTACCCGCAAAGAATAAGCTGAGATAATTCCCTTCCATGGCGACTACAGGTGATACCGATAGACCATAGGCGCCGAGGATACCTACACCTAATAGAAGTACCTCAAATAATCTTGCCGGCGGATGCTGGCGCAGTAAATAAATCACTGAAGCAATAATTAAACCAATAAAAAATGACCATAGCTGAAGTGGAAAGGTCTCTAAAAAGAAGCCCATTACACTGGCAAAAGTAAAAAGGCTAAAAAGTATCCCAGAGAGTAAAATCAACAGAAATTGGCCGTTGCAATATTGCCATGTAGCGCCAAACCCTTCTTTTTTTAAAATCTTTAAAGCAGTGAAATTAAATGATTTAATCGAATGAATTAATTCGCCGTAGATACCCGTAATAAGCGCAACGGTGCCCGCGGAAACCCCGGGCACTAGATCCACAGCGCCCATGGCCACACCGCGTAAAAATAATAGCAATTTGTGCTGTATCGATTTCATAAATTAACTCACTGATTATATCAGTTGAATTGTCTAATGAGTTACACCCGCCAATAAAGGAACAAATTTTACCTTTTCAACAACATCTTCATCGAATTCGTTAGTATCTCCTACGCGCTTTATTACACTCAAGCTTTGCGACACTCCATTACCTACGGGTATCACTAATATACCATTGGGAGCCAATTGCCTTAGCAACTGTTCAGGAATTGCCTGAGGCGCGGCTGTAGAGATTATGCCATCATAGGGCGCCTGATTATCCCAGCCGAAACTGCCATCAGATAAAGAGGCATGTATGTTATTTAACCCCAGAGTTCGAAATAGCTGTTGGGCCTTTTTTAGCAGCGGCTCTATTCTTTCCACCGAGTAAACTGTATCCACTAATTGTGATAATACGGTGGCCTGATAACCAGAGCCTGTACCAACCTCTAAAACGCGACGCAACGGCCCATTACTTAGCAGTATTTCAGTCATTCTAGCTACAATGTAGGGCTGCGATAGGGTCTGTGAAAATCCAATAGGCAGGGCAGTATCTTCATAGGCTCGATGGGCTAGCGCCTCATCAACAAACAAATGTCGAGGCGTCAGCCTGATCACATCCAATACATTTTGGTTGCTGATACCCTGATCTTCTAAGCGCTTAATTAAACGCTCTCTTGTGCGCTGAGATGTCATGCCTATCCCAGAAAAATCAATCGAATTCACCCAGCACTCCTAACAAAAATACTCTGCATACCTGACCGCCTAAAAACTTGAAGCAAATATATCACAGCCTTGTGATTTCGGGGCGAAATAATTCGGCAATTTCACGCAATACAGCGGTAGCATAACAGCCGACCGGCAATTCAAAATTTAATTTAAATTGTCCTGCATCCAGAGTCTGATAACTAAATTTATTTGGCTGAAGAATAAATTGTCGACGCTGTTGCTTAAGACCTGCATGTTCCAATGCATGACACCAAACCGTCCAATCACTCAACAGTTGCTGTTCTATAGCGGCAAAATCGCCCTCCGTAGCAGATCGACCTCTTCCCCACAGCGCGCCAGTATCTTCGAAGTTAAGGGTGCCAATTTTTAAATAGCGGTCCAACAGGAGATTAAATAACCAAGATCGAGCCGCTGAGAGATAAATACCTGTGCCAAATCGATTACCTTTAAGCTTTCCCTGTGCAATTAATTCGCTGGCCTTAACTAAATTATTCGCATCCCAGCCAAATCGTTGCTCGGCAAAATAATTTGGAACGCCAGCGTTTTTAATTAACTCAATTCTCTGTTCGAGTATCTCGGGGTCAATATCAAAGTCGCGCAGTACAATTGAAAATCTATTGCCCGCGTGCATTCCCCGTCGTAATTTTTTGTTGTGACGGGCACTTGAAAGAATCTGAAAATCAGAATGCGTCAATTGATCAATCTCAATATCGCGACCAGGCAGATGTAGACTAAACCACTGGGTGGTAACTGCGAAGCGATCTTTGAGGCCACAAAACCCCACTGACCTGCGATCTATTCCCGCCAACTCTGCTAGTAGACCTGCTACCCATTGGGTATTTTGATCACGTTTTTTTATATGAAGCAGTAAATGCTCGCCCTCATCGGCAGACTTAAAATCAATCAGTTCATCAACAATAAAATCTTCAGGGCAGTTACGATAACTTGCACGACCCAAGGATTCGCCATGAAGTCTCTCAAGCCTATCGAATTTGTAACGATCTGAACTGATAAGACTAGACCTCTTGGGCCGTCAATAAAACAACCGCATGACAGGCTATACCTTCACCACGACCAATAAAACCCAACTTTTCCGTGGTTGTGGCTTTAATATTTAACTGATCCGCCGAACATTGAAGATCCTGCGATAGGTGACTTATCATCGCCTTAAGATGGGGTGCCATTTTGGGCGCCTCAGCGACAAGGGTTATATCTGCATTAGCCAATTGATAACCTTTTACTGTCATCAATTTATGTATTTGCTGTAAAAGATCCCGACTACTACAACCTTTATATTGGGGGTCTGTATCGGGGAAATGATGACCAATATCTCCCAGAGAAAGCGCCCCAAGAATAGCATCCATCAATGCATGAATTAGAACATCACCATCTGAATGGGCAACCAGTGAACGCTCAAAGGGAATCTTTACGCCACCAAGGGTCAAATTATTACCCTCACCAAAGGCATGCACATCATAGCCTTGACCAATACGCATTATTTAGCCTCCTGACTTACCATAATTGCCGACGCTATGGGCAAATCTTCCCGACGAGTAATTTTCAGATTATCTCGTCGACCTTCTACACAAAGCACTCTATGTCCTGCAGATTCGATCGCAAATGCCTCATCTGTTGGAATAATATTTTTATCCAGACAGGCATTTATGGCGTCTTTTAAAAGACCATATCTAAATATCTGGGGTGTTTGAGCTAATCTGTGCTCAGCACGATCTACTGTAGCTGCAATATGATTATCCGAAGCCACTTTTTTTAATGTCTCATCAACCCTAGCTACCAAAATACCCCCGACCGAGTGACCTTCGACTGCTGTAATCAATTGATTAATATCTTCAATGGTAATACAGGGTCTAGCAATATCATGCACTAGAATCCAGTCATCATCTGATGCCATCTTGCTTATAGATAACAGACCATTAAGCACTGAGTGCGCCCGCTGCTCACCACCACTCACTTGTTTTATTTTCGCTTGGCCAATGGATATAACATTCGACCACCATGAGCAGTCCATATCACAGGGAACAATGATTTGCTCAATTTTAGGCACTGCCAAAAGGCGACTTAAACTATGCTCTGCAACCAGCTGACCATTGAGCTTAAAGAATTGTTTTGGTTTAGTATCAGAAAAACGCTGCCCCTGACCAGCGGCAGGAACGATGGCCCATATTTTTGCAGTATTAGTCATCATGGGGTTAAGGCTCAGCTCTGTCAGTTGCAGGCTGTTTCTTTTTATCGATTACTAGATAAAAAACCTCGCCATCTTTTATCATGCCAAGGTCTTTTCGCGCTTTTTCTTCGAGAGAGTCAAGATTAGTCTTTAAACTTTCCACTTCTTGAGCGATCAATCGATTGCGTAGTTTGTGCTCTTGATTAACTTTCTGCTGTTCTTCCCACTGCTTGTCTAAAGCTATTTTATTGGAGATGCTACCCTCGCCGAACCACAGACGAATCTGAAGAAGCACGAGAATAGCAACTAAAACAACCATTAACCATCGCATAATGCAGTCAATCTAACCATAAATGTGAAGCTGTTGCTAACCAGCAGTAATTACTTAAACTCAGCAATTCCTTTGTATGGCGCTACAACATTGCCAAGTTCAGCCTCAATTCTAAGCAGGCGATTATATTTAGCCACACGATCAGAGCGACATAATGAACCGGTTTTGATCTGACCAGCAGCAGTAGCCACTGCTAAGTCGGCAATTGTTGTATCTTCTGTTTCGCCAGAACGGTGAGAAATCACCACAGTATAACCCGCATCTTTAGCCATATTGATTGCAGCCAAAGTTTCAGAAAGTGTACCGATTTGATTAAATTTAATAAGAATTGAGTTGCCCACGCCCATTTCAATTCCACGACTTAGAATACTAGTATTAGTTACAAATAAATCGTCACCCACTAATTGTATTTTGTCGCCTAATATTTCTGTCTGATATTTCCAGCCGTCCCAATCTGATTCGTCTAAACCATCTTCGATTGAGATAATTGGATACTGCTCACAAAGTTCTGCCAAGAAGTCACTAAAGCCTTCTGAGTTATATACCTTGCCCTCACCGGACAAGTCATACTGACCGTCTTTGTAAAATTCAGATGCAGCACAATCAAGCGCTAGGGTAACATCTTCACCCAACTTATAGCCGGCAGCTTCTGTCGCTTCTTTAATGACTGCCAATGCCTCTGCATTAGACGATAGGTTTGGCGCAAAACCACCCTCGTCGCCCACGGCGGTATTTAGGCCTTTAGCACCAAGCACTTTTTTCAATGCATGAAAAATTTCAGCACCAACCTGAAGCGCTTCAGAAAAACTCTTAGCCGATACCGGCTGAACCATAAACTCTTGAATATCAACATTATTGTCTGCGTGCTCACCACCGTTGAGGATATTCATCATCGGTACAGGCATGCTGTATTCTTTGCTGCCATTTACTTCAGCAATATGAGCATAAAGCGGCATTCCCTTAGCCTGAGCCGCAGCTTTTGACGCCGC
>Ga0066379_10000093_pt1 | contig 20740 bp, 21 predicted proteins | sample Knorr_S23_td_250_FD_70951 | JGI IMG/M metagenome (GOLD analysis project Ga0066379, IMG submission 70951) | Marine microbial communities from Southern Atlantic Ocean transect - Knorr_S23_td_250_ad_251m_LV_A | ecosystem: Environmental > Aquatic > Marine > Oceanic | place: Southern Atlantic ocean...
AAAAAGATAGTGAGTGGCAATTTGTCCCACAAAACTGGTGGCTCCGAATAAAATAATGTCGAGAGTTTTGCTATCCATTGGTACTATTCCCACCTCCAATGCACTGTTCAACCTATGGCGCTACTGATTTAAGCGATTTTACAAATGTTACCGATTCTGTATTCATTCCGACGCTGCCCCTATGCAATAAGGGCTAGAATGGCTATTGCTTATGCCAGTATAAGGGTTGAATTGAGAGAAGTCTCTCTGGCCAATAAGCCGAGCGCGATGCTCGCTATATCGCCGAAAGCAACGGTCCCTGTATTGCAATTTGAGGATAGGGTGATTGATGAGAGTTTAGAAATTATTGACTGGGCACTGCAACAATCGGATCCACATAAATGGATGCGAGCTGAGTTTCGAGAGGATGCGCAACAGTTGATTGCCGAGAATGATACTGAGTTTAAGTTGTGGCTGGACAAATACAAATATTGGGATAGGTATCCTCAATATTCGCAGCATTATTATCGTGCGCAAGCAGAGCAATTTATAGGTCGAATCGAAAATCTACTGACGCAAAATAAATTCTTGCTCAGCGGGCAGATCACTGTGGCCGATATTGCCATATTGCCTTTTATTAGGCAGTTTGCTTTTGTGGATAAAGCTTGGTTTGATAGGGCGCCATACCCCAATCTTCAGCGTTGGTTGGAATATCTGTTAGCTTCCTCATTATTTGTGCAGGTGATGCATAAATTGCTACCTTGGCAACAGGGAGATCCCAGTGTATTTTTTCCTGCGGATATGTAGGGCAATTTAAATTTTATGTTGTATAAGTAAAATGATTTATTTGCTTGGCTGTTTAAGTATCAAACCTCAATATGGGTAATTTTTGCCATTTCATATGCTTAATAGGGTTAAAATGGCGTGATATCAGTTGTTATTATGAGCTTTCTCGGTACATATCAGTTGTCAATTTTAAGGTTTTGAGATGTTTGGTTTTTTTGAGCGTTTAATTGATCCGTTCCCCGAGCACAACCCGCAGCAACCACCCAGGGGAATCTATGGGTTTTGTCGCTATTACACCCAAGGCATAGAACCTTGGTTATTGTTAATGGCACTTCTAACTGCGCTGGTAGCCATTGCTGAGGCCTCCCTATTTGGCATTTTGGGCAAGGTGGTGGATTGGTTAGTTGCCAGTGATCCAGATACATTTTTTGAGGATTCGTGGCCGTCAATTGTGGGTATGGCGGTTTTTATTCTCTTGGTGATTCCTGTATTGGCTACATTGCATTCGCTGGTTGTGCACCAGACGCTAATGGGTAACTTCCCGATGATGGTTCGCTGGATGGCGCACCGCTATTTGCTCAATCAAAGTTATGGTTTTTTCCAAAACGAATTTAGTGGGCGCATCGCCACCAAAGTGATGCAGACAGCTCTGGCAGTTCGCGAGTCGGTAATGAAGCTGTTGGACGTTATGCTGTTTGTGATTATCTATGTGATCACTATGCTGATTCTAATTGCTAATGCCGATCTGCGGCTATGCTTGCCGCTGTTAATATGGCTGTTGCTCTATATCGGTTTACAGCGAATATTTGTGCCTAGATTAAAAGAGATTTCTCGGCGACAAGCGGATTCGAGATCCACGATGACCGGTAGGATAGTGGATAGTTACACTAATATAGTCACCCTTAAATTGTTCTCCTTTTCCAGTCGTGAATCCAAATATATTAAGGACGGTATGACTGATTTTCTGAATACGGTTCATCCTCAAATGAGATTGGTTACGGCGCTCAATATCTCACTGTGGTTTATCAATATGCTGTTGGTATTTGGCACGGTTGTTTTGGGTATCTATCTGTGGACTTTGGGATCTATAACTTCGGGGGCTATTGCTGTGGTGATAAGTCTAGCTATACGCCTTTCAGGTATGTCCCATTGGATTATGTGGGAGATAAGCAATTTGTTCGAAAATCTGGGGACAGTGCAGGATGGTATCAATACATTGGCTGTGCCACAGATGGTTTTAGATAGTGACGATGCAGGCCAACTACAGGTTAAGTCTGGTGAAATTGACTATAAAAATGTCAGTTTCAGTTATTTAAGTAGTGAACAAACAGACACCCAGCCGGTATTTGATCAGTTAAGTTTGACCATAGGTGCTGGGAAAAAGGTGGGTATTGTCGGCCGCAGTGGTGCCGGCAAGTCGACGTTGATTAATCTGCTGTTACGATTTTTTGATATTCAGGGCGGCACTATATTGATTGATGGTCAAGATATCAGTCGAGTACAGCAAGAGAGTCTTCGAGCCAATATAGCGGTGGTAACTCAGGACACCTCGTTGCTCCACAGGTCGGTTCGGGAAAATATTTTGTTTGGTCGTCCACAGGCCAGTGAAGAGGAGATGATTGAAGCGGCGAAAAAGGCTGAAGCCCATGATTTTATTGTTAAGCTGCGCGATGCATCGGGAAGAACTGGCTATGATGCCCATGTGGGAGAGCGCGGGGTCTCATTGTCGGGAGGGCAGCGACAGCGAATAGCCATAGCCAGAGTGATATTAAAAGACGCGCCTATTTTAATCTTGGATGAGGCTACTTCTGCGCTCGATTCTGAGGTCGAGCTGGCTATCCAAAAAAGCCTTTATCAGCTGATGGAGGGAAAAACGGTGATTGCCATAGCGCACAGACTATCCACCATCGCCGCTATGGACAGGCTTTTGGTGTTCGATCAGGGCGCCATTGTGGAGCAGGGGAACCATCGACAGCTCGCTGAGACAGATGGCATCTATGCTCAATTATGGCGTCATCAATCCGGTGGTTTTTTAGGGCTTGATTAGAGCTAAAAAAGTTCGATCTAGTCACAAAGCCAAAACTTTTCTGGAGCTATTGATAGCGACTTGATAGGATTCCGCAAAGTAATAAGGCAACGATTTTGAATATTAAAATGCACAGTAAGCTTAAATCAGCAGTTCAACTGGTACATTCAGGGATACAGGTTGTCAGAGGGAGTATGGGTGATCAGACATCGCAGCCGTGTGAGTCAGTTGTTGACGTAAACAAGTTGGGAGGCCGATCTATGATAGGGCCGGATGTAAAAATACAAGGCAAGTTAGTGAGTGATGAAGACCTAGTAATACAGGGTCAAGTGAAAGGCAGTATCAGGGCAAAAGCTAAGCATGTTACGGTGGGCGTCAATGGTCAGCTAAATGCGGATATTTTGGCTAACAGGGTGAAGATAGAGGGAGCAGTTGTTGGAGATATCATCGGTGGAGAGAAGGTGATTATTGCCAAGACTGGCAATGTTATAGGCAATATTCAGGCACCTAGGGTCAATTTGGAAGATGGAGCCAAATTTAAAGGTAGTATTGAGATGGATCCACAGGCTGTGGTGCCAGCTGGATTTCAGGCTACCCCCAAGACTGAAACACTCGAGTAGAGAGTCAAAGGTCAATGCTAAAGTCGGCTAAGCGCAAATCTGACAATAATCTTATTGCATCGTCTTTATTAGCCACTGTGCTGGATCAAACCGCAGAGGGTAAGAGACTGGTGGTTCTGGATATGGGTTTGGCAGCCTCGGCTACGGTCCGATTTTTTAATCAATCGAGATGTAGGCTACAGTTTGCCGCATTGATAGATGCGGAGTTGGACAAATACAATCAGCAAGATTGCTCCCATGATGAGAGGGTCAATTTGTTTCGCGAGGCGCTCGATCTTCCATCAGATATAAAAATTGATGTGTTCCTGTTTTGGGATCTGTTCTGCTATTTAAGCACCTCGGCGGTAGCAGCGCTGATGGAGGTGTTGGCACCTCATGTGCACAATAAATCCAGAGCGCATAGTATTGGCCTGTTGAACGCGCGTCAGCAGATGTTTTACTGTGAGTACGGTATCAGTTCCATTGATAGGCTTTGGCAACAGCCCAATGCGGCCACTCAGCCAACCATTTACGCACACACTCGGCGTGATTTTGATAATCTGTTTAGCTATTTAACGGTTGATAAGAGTTGCTTGCTTTCCGGCAATCGTGTTGAGAATTTATTACTGGTTAACAATTAGTCGACTACTCAAAGGGAAAACACTATGAAGCAGGGAATAATCATAGGCGCCAGTTCAGGTATTGGTCTTGAGTTAGCGGTTCAGTTGGCAGATAAGGGTTATCAATTGGGTTTAATGGCGCGCCGTAGTGAGCGTCTTGAGCAGCTGACAACTAATCTGCCCGGAGAGCACTTTATACAGTGCACAGATGTTTCCAGTCCAGAGCAGGCACAGCAACAACTTAGCGCACTTATAGAGCTTATGGGAGATGTTGAGCTTATTGTGGTCAATTCTGGCGTTGGGTATCAGGAGAAGCATTTAGATTGGTCGATCGAGCGGGAGATGATCGATGTGAATGTGCGGGGGTTTGCAGCCATGTCGGTGGTGGCGATAAAGCATTTTGTAGAGCGCGGCAGTGGGCATCTGGTGGGCGTATCTTCGGTCGCTGCTCATCTTTCAGGTGGTTTGGCACTTACCTATAGCGCGAGCAAAGCGTTTGTATCCAACTATCTCAATGGTATGAGGTCAAGGGCTGAACATTCGCGCCTGCCGATTACAGTAACTACGGTGGAGCCGGGCTTTGTGGATACCCCAATGGTGCAGGGGCAGTCACCTTTGTGGATGGCTACCACGGAAAAGGCAGTAGCGCAGTTGGTAAAGGCTATTATGGCTAAAAAGAGCCATGTGTATATCACCAAGCGTTGGCGCTTGGTCGCATGGTTGCTGAATATAATGCCCAAGTGGCTAATGCGCAGATTATTCTAGCTCAGTTGGTTTTTTGAGTGTTGTTTATGCACATCATTTATCATCCATGCTCCAGATGCCGGCGCCTCGAGTGGCAATAAACAGAAACATAAAACAGTAGAGTGCGGCAATTTCTCCGCCATTTACCAGTGGGAAGAACGATTTCGACCCATGTACCAACCAATAGGCTACCGCCATGGTGCCACTGCAAATAAATGCCGCAGGACGGGTTGCCAGTCCCAGCATAATTAAAACACCACCGACCAATTCAATAGTACCGGCAGAGATGGTGAGCATACTCAGTGGTCCATAGGGGTAATCCTGTGGAAAATTAAAGAATTTTTGCGTTCCGTGAAGGAGAAACATAAACCCAGCGGCAATTCTTAACAGTGCATAGGCGGGTTCTTGGAAGTTATCTAAAAATTTCATACTAATGCCCTTTTATTGATCCCTGGTGTATATCACCTAATTAGGAAGTTGGTCTGAGATCGAAATCTCTATTCGTGCAAAGGTCTCGGTCTGTGATTTATAAATGACTTCCATACGCCAGAGGGTTGCCAGATTTTCCTCAGATCTGCCTCCGCGTGCAGAGGCCCTTCATTTAAGATAGCTGTTCTGTAGCGAAAAATAAAGCAAGACACGCGCATATTAGCCGCACAGTGAACCCAGATTTTTTCGGCGCTGTGACTTTGCATCAACCAGACAAACTGTTCAAAGTCTTGCTCGCGAGGATTGTTGAAGTCCACGGGGATATTGATATAGTCCATGCCCAGTTCAGCCACAATATCAGCTTCATCGCTCAGGGCATTTTCCGCAGAGAGCGTAGGTTAATAATTTTTTTATATCCGGCACGCTGTATAGCGTTGAACTGCTTTTTAGTTGGCTGGCCAGAGGTAGCCAAGTTGAGGTTGATTTGCAGATAATTAAAGATTGAATCAAGGCTGTTTCCTTTGAAGCTAATGCCAGTGATTTTTTCTACTAATGTTAGGCTGTAGCCGAGAACTGTTTGTAAGGTTCTCAGATCAAACCTCATTCACTGGCTCCCGCCTTAATCAGCGCCTTAGCATAGACAATTCCCTGTCGATGTTGGCTGATTATTTTTACTAGGGTCGTCCCCTCGGGATTGGTCGCATCGAGGTTATAGCCGGCCTGTTTAAAAAAGCCGACAAAGCTAATAAAGTTATCTATATTCATGCCTCGGTAAGCCTTTTCTAACAGGTGAAAGTCGCGATTGACGCCCTCTGGAGGCAGATAGTTGAGAAAACTCTTGACGCGCTCTTGATCAAAGACTTCGCCGAGAACCTTTTGTTTATCTTTTTTTAATGACATAGGACGGTTCCTGTTAAAGCATCTCGTTTAATTTCTGTGCCAGAATTTGACTGACCTGCTGCGGGTTGGCCTGACCTTTGGAGGCCTTCATTATCTGCCCCATAAAGCCGCCGAGTTTTTTCTTGCGTTTATCTGGGTCGGTATTAATGTAGTCATCAACCATTGCTTGGTTGTTGGCTAACACCTTATCTACCATGGCCTCCAACGCACCGCTATCGGATACCTGTTTTAAGCCCCTAGATTCAATAATTTGGTCGGCATCACCCTGGCCGTCCCATATGCCCTCGAACACCTGTTTAGCCATTTTGCCACTGATGGAATTATCGGCAATGCGCACTATAAGTCCTGCCAGTTGTTCTGCTGATACTGGGCTTTGCTCAAGGCTGATATTTTCCGCATTGAGTCGTGCGCTGAGCTCGCCTGCAACCCAGTTGGCGGTCAGTTTGGGATTGCCAGATTTCGCCGTAGCCTGCTCAAAATAGTTGGCCATACTGGTATCGGTGCTGAGAATATCCGCATCGTATTGGGATAGCTGGTACTGCTCCATAAAGCGCGCCTGTCGGGCATCTGGCAATTCAGGAAGGTTTGCTCGCAACTGCGCTACGTGCTCATCGCTCAGCACCACGGGGAGTAGATCTGGGCAGGGGAAATAGCGGTAGTCGTTGGCTTCTTCTTTGCTGCGCATAGAGCGAGCTTTTCTGGTTTCACCATTGTAGAGGCGGGTTTCCTGAATGACTTCGCCGCCATCTTCCAAGAGGTCGATCTGACGTTCTACTTCGAGATAAATGGCCTCTTCCATAAATTTAAAAGAATTTAAATTTTTGGTTTCGGTACGGGTTCCAAGCTCGGTAATGCCCTCGGGACGAACCGAGATATTGACATCAAAGCGCATGCTGCCCTGAGACATTTCGCCATCACAGATACCCAGGGAGGTGACGATGCTGTGTAACTTTTTGGCAAAAGCTACAGCTTCCTGTGCGTTGCGCATATCCGGTTCAGAGACTATTTCAATGAGCGGTGTTCCAGCGCGATTTAGGTCGATCCCAGAGACGCCCGGTCTAAAGTTGCCTTCGTGGAGGGACTTTCCGGCATCCTCTTCCAAATGTGCGTGATGGATGCGAATTGATTTGCTGTCGCCATTATCTAGATGAATCTGAACAACACCTGCTCCGACGATAGGTTTTTCCAGCTGGGTAGTTTGGTAACCTTTTGGCAGGTCGGGATAGAAGTAATTTTTGCGTTCAAACACCGAGGTCATACCAATTTCAGCATCGATTGCCAAGCCAAACATCACCGCATAATCAATTGCTTGCTCATTGACCACCGGCAAGGTGCCGGGCATGGCTAAATCAATGCTGCAAGCCTGTGTGTTGGGCTCGGCGCCAAAGGCAGTACTGGCGGCGGAAAATATTTTGGTTTTGGTCGCCAGCTGGACATGCACCTCTAGGCCGATAACAGTTTCCCACTTCATGCTTAGACTCCCTCTGGCGTTAGCTGGTGCCAATCGGTGGCTTGCTGAAACTGATAAGCGGCGTTGAGCATGCGCGCTTCATCAAAATAGTTGCCTATAATCTGTAGTCCTACCGGTTTGCCATCCACCATACCGCAGGGCACAGACATGCCGGGTAGCCCTGCAAGGTTAGTGGAGATGGTGTAAATATCCTCTAAATACATAGCCACCGGATCATTGCCTTTAGCGTCAAATTTAAAGGCTGGCGATGGGCAGGTTGGACTCATAATAAGATCCACCTGCTCAAAGGCTTGCTCAAAATCCTGCCGTATAAGTTGGCGTACCTGCTGGGCTTTACCGTAGTAAGCATCGTAGTAACCAGCGGATAGGCAGTAGGTGCCGATTAGAATACGTCGCTGCACCTCATCACCAAAGCCCTCTGCCCTAGTCCTGCAGTAAAGGTCCTGAAGGTCTTGGGGGTTGTCACAGCGATAGCCGTATTTAACGCCGTCAAATCGCGATAGGTTGGCCGAGGCCTCAGCTGGGGCAATAACATAATAGGCAGGCACCGATAGCCCGGTGTTTGGCAGGCTTATTTCCACAAGCTTTGCGCCCATCTTTTCATACTCGGACAACGAAGTCTGTACGGCTTTTTGTGTTCCTGCGTTCAGCCCCTCAGAGAAATATTCCTTTGGAATACCAATCCGTAAACCCTGAAGAGAATCCCCTAAATTAGCTGCGTAATTTGGTATAGGGCGATCGATACAGGTGGAGTCTTTGTGGTCATAGCTTGCCATACAGTTGAGCAACAGTGCGCAGTCCTCTGCAGTGCGCGCCATGGGGCCGCCCTGATCAAGGCTTGATGCAAAGGCAATCATACCCCAGCGAGATACCCGTCCATAGGTCGGTTTTAGGCCGGTTACACCGCACAGCGCTGCCGGCTGACGAATGGATCCGCCAGTATCTGTGGCGGTAGCGCCGGGGGTTAAGCGCGCGGCAACGGCGGCGGCGGAGCCTCCAGAGGAACCGCCGGGAACGCAATCTGTGGACCATGGGTTTTTGACTGGACCATAAAAGCTGGTTTCATTTGAAGAGCCCATGGCGAACTCATCCATATTGCTTTTGCCGAGCATCACTGCGCCGCTGTTCTGAAAGTTTTCGATCACTGTGGCGTTGTAAGGCGGCACAAAATTGTCCAACATTTTTGATCCGCAACTGGTGCGCACACCCTGGGTACAGAAGATATCCTTGTGAACTATGGGTATGCCGCAAAGTGTTGGTGCATCACCCGCAGCCAACTGTTGGTCAGCAACTGCTGCCGCCTTGAGGGCTTGGGCTTCTGTGACTGAAATCAGGCTATTGAAATCTGAATCTAAGGTTTTTATCCGCGCCAGAAAGTGCTGAGTTAATTCAGTACTGGAAAATACTTTATTTCTAAGCCCTGTTATAAGCTCGGCAATCGTATGATTATGCATTCTAAACTCGAGTTAATAGTTGAAAATCAATCAATTACTTTGGGAACAAGATACAGGCCGTCTTCAGTGTCTGGTGCTACGGCTTGGAATGCTTCCCTTTGGTCGGTCTCAGTGACTGTATCTTCTCTCAGACGCTGTGTGCCCTGCATAGGGTGGTCTAGGTCGGTCAATCCACTGGTGTCTGCGGCCTGCAGTTGATCGACCAACTGCAACACGCTGCCCAAACGTTGAGAGATTTCGGCGACCTGATCCTTATCTATAGCTATGCGCGCCAGATTGGCTAAGTTTTCAATGGTGTTGTTTTCGATGCTCATGTCGAGATACTTGCTTCAAAGGTTAAATTTTGCCTGCGATTTTACAACATAAAGAGCATTTAGGTTAGGGGTATAGTGTATAGTCGGCCCTGAAAACGGTCTTTTTTGCCCTAGGCTGTGTTGCACTGCGACTTCCCGTGCTCATGTACTCTTGTGTACACTGCGCCGTGGCTTCTCGTGCGCCTTGCCTAGAACAAAAAATACGCATTTTTTAGACCCGACTGTCTGCATCGCAGACGACATTCTACCTGAAAATCGCTCTGTGTAGATAAGTTGTCGGTCGAAATGATCAGTCATTTTGGATAATTTAGTTATAACTATTAACCTGTTAGGCGATTGTCAGGGTCGACTAATTAATCGCAACAGATGCATAAACTGTCATTTTTTACTGTTAGGTTGCTAAACTTGGATAAAATGATCCTATCAGCCGAGGTGATCGATGATTTTTGCGCTTGCCTTACGCACAACTAACTGATAGTTTCTTCTAATTAATCTTTAACTGTTACGCGCTGTGTACAGTTCGTTCATGGAATTGACAAAATGTTGTTACTCAAAAGAATTTTAGGCCTTTTTTCCAGTGATTTATCGATTGATTTGGGAACCGCGAATACGCTGATTTATATGCGTCAGCATGGGATTGTGCTCAATGAGCCCTCAGTGGTGGCTATTCGCCAACAGTATGGTGAAAAAAAGGTAGAGGCAGTCGGCACTGATGCGAAACGCATGCTGGGTAGGACCCCGGGTAATATTACTGCTATTCGCCCGCTAAAAGATGGCGTGATTGCCGATTTTCAGGTGACCGAGAAGATGCTTCAGCATTTTATCAGAAAGGTTCACTCGGAGAGCTTTGTGCCACCCAGTCCAAGGGTGTTGATTTGTGTGCCTTGCACCGCAACTGAGGTTGAAAAGCGAGCGATTAAAGAATCTGCATTTAGTGCGGGTGCTAGAGAAGTCTTTTTAATCGAAGAGCCTATGGCTGCGGCGATTGGTGCGGGGTTGCCGGTAGAGGAAGCGGTGGGCTCGATGGTAGTGGATATAGGGGGTGGTACCACAGAGATAGCCATTCTATCGTTAAATGGTGTGGTGTTCTCCGACTCAGTGCGTATTGGTGGCGATCGATTTGATGAGTCCATTTGCAACTATGTGCGTCGCAAGTACGGCAGTGTTATTGGTGACGGTACCGCAGAGCGAATTAAGATGGAAATTGGCACCGCCTATCTCTCTAAAGAGGTGAGAGAAATTGAGGTGCGGGGCCGAAATCTTGCCGAGGGGGTACCCAAGAGTTTTGTTTTAAGTAGCGATGAAATATTGCAGTCACTTCAGGAGCCTCTATCGGGAATTGTGCAAGCAGTGAAGCGCGTTTTAGAGCAATCGCCACCTGAATTGGCCTCCGATATTGCCGAGACAGGTATTGTTTTGACCGGTGGTGGTTCATTATTGAAGGACTTAGATCGCCTGTTGGCCATTGAGACTGGGTTGCCTGTTATTCTAGCGGAAGAACCTCTTACATGCGTAGCGCGTGGTGGTGGTGAAGCACTGGAAATGATGGAAGGCAAAGGCTCCGGCATGCTAATGTATTAATGGGCTTAATGTCATAGGCATTTTTTATGCTGTTGGTTACTGTTTGGGAGCAAGCTCATTAAAAAGGTTTTTGTCAATTCCTCCTCCGTGGTGCGGAAAACTTTTTTTGCGTTGTTATTGGCAATTCTCCTAGTCACTCTGGATACCTACACCCAGTGGTTTGAATCGCCGCGAAGGCAGTTATCTGAAATCACTATTCCCCTTCAATTAATATCCAATCTGACCAGTCGTATTAAGGGTTGGGTGGTTTTAAATACCACCTCTAGGACTGAGTTGGAACGAAAAAATGCCAGTCTCGAGAAGGAGCGATTGATCCTATTGGGTAAATTGCAACGCAGTGCTGAATTGGCTGCTGAAAATTTGCGCCTGCGGCAACTGCTTAATGCCTCAGAACTGTTTACGGACAGTGTATTGGTGACCGAGGTAATAGGTGTTTCTCCAAATCCGCTCAACCATCATGTGACCGTAGATCGCGGTGCTGATGACGGCGTCTATATTGGACAGCCAGTGTTGGACGCTGAGGGATTGATGGGTCAAATTACCCATGTCTACGACGATTATAGTACCGTTTTATTAATTACCGATTTAAATCATGCACTGCCGGTACAGGTTTTGCGCAATGGATTGCGTTCAATTGTGGAAGGAATCTCAGATTACAATGAAATGAGATTGAGATATGTATCACCGACTGTGGATATAGCAGAGGGTGATCAGCTGGTAAGTTCTGGTTTGGGCGGCCGATTTCCGGTGGGGTATCCGGTTGGCACTGTGGCTTCAATAAGCCAAAATCCTGGAGAGAAATTTATGGATATTAAGGTTGTACCCTCCGCCAAGATTGATCGAAGCAGACATTTACTATTGGTTTTTACGCTTCAAGATGGAGATCAATCCAGGGATGTCGGTGAATAAAAATAACAGCTTGCAACCGCTCCTTATTATGCTCTTGGGAGCTGTGGTTTTACAGTTAATACCGGTTTCTGGTGAGTGGCTGTTTTGGAAGCCAAATTTCTTGTTTTTAGTGATGGTTGCTTGGATGCTGTACTTTCCCGATCAATATGGGATTGAATTCTCAGTAGCGGTTGGTATTTGTGCAGATTTACTGTTTGGCTCAACCCTTGGCTACCATGTTTTTATTTTCGCTATTTGCGGGCTGATTCTGATGTTCTTGCAGCGACTGGTTGTCTATCTGCAAGTGATACATCGAGTGATCCTAGTATTTACCTTGGTGTTACTGGTTGAATTTATGCGGGCGGCTATTTATGCATTGCTTGATAAGCCTTTATTCTTAGAGAGCATCCTCTCTCTGGCTATTATTTCAAGTCTGTGTTGGATCCCATTAGACAAGGTGGTAAGCAGCCTTTATCTGAGTCACAAATAAGCGCTATGATCGGTTATTGAGGGTAAAAAATGCTAAATTACGATTTAATTCTTGCTTCAGCCTCTCCTAGGCGTGCCGAGATATTGAGCCAGATTGGGGTCAATTTTTTGGTTGCCTCAGCTTCGATTGATGAAACTCCTTGCCCTCAGGAGCCCGCCGCTGATTATGTACAGCGAATGGCTCTAGAAAAAGTGCAGAAAGTGCTTGATACAGGGACGTATAGTGGTCCGGTATTGGGGGCGGATACTGCAGTGGTGCTGGGTTGCAAAATTTTCGGCAAGCCTAAGCATGCCGATGATGCGCTAGCTATGTTGAGTGCGCTTTCGGGCAATAGTCATCAGGTGTTAACCTCGGTAGCAGTGGGGGATAGCAAAAAATGTTCGGTGCTTACCTCTTCAACAGAGGTAAGGTTTCGCACTATTTCCGCTCAAGAATGTCAAACCTATTGGGAAACTGGAGAACCAGAAGACAAGGCAGGTGCCTATGCTATACAGGGTTATGCTGCGGTATTCGTCGAGAGCATCAAAGGCAGTTACAGCGGGGTGGTTGGACTGCCCATTGCCGAGACCGCGCAATTACTACGGCAATTTAGTATTCCCATTTGGCAGCCAGTAACCGAATGTCCTTAGCTATAAATAACCAGTTTTTGCAAGGATCACAGCGCACCCAAAGCACTGGCTCAAGATACGGTTAGAGCTAGGGTATCTGGTGTCACTGAGTTGGGTTTGGTGCAGATAACGCGCAAGCGCAGCAGTCGAAGTTTAAAACAGTTGCTCTGCGATGGTTGTCCTAGCTGTGATGCCAGAGGTGTAATTAAGTCGGCACACACTTTAAGTTATGAGATACTGCGAGAAATTATCAGGGTCACCGCCAGTAAACCATGGAGGCAATTGACGGTTTATGCCGCCGCCGAAGTAATCCAGCGATTGCAAAATGAGGATGCTACGGGGTTGGCCGACATTGAAGTTGGGCTGGGTTGTAAAGTTGGACTCTGTATTGAGAGCTCATTTCCCAGAGATCAGTTTAATATTATTCCGGTTTGAAGGACCAGATGCACAACAGCTTAACTAAAACGCTAAAATCATTGATCCACTGGCTTGGTCTTGGAGTTGCTCTGCTGATCATCGGGATGGTAATTCTTATCTTTTTGGGACGCCAGAGCATCGATAATTTGGACCAATTGCGTCCCAGCATTCAATCGTTTATCGCCTCCAGCATCGGCATGAAGGTCAATCTGGGTGAGCTTCAAGGAGAGTGGCCGCAGCTAATCCCAATTATAGATATTGCGGGCATTGAAATTATCGATGCCAATCAGGATTCCATTCTCAGCCTCCAGCAGGGTCGGGCAGATCTTGATTTATTTAGCAGCATCAAACTGGGAACGCCTATCTGGCGAGAATTGGTCATTGATGATTTGGCAGTTAATTTTATTGAGGATGCCACTGGGCATTGGCGTCTAAAAGGTTTTAGCAGTCAGTCTGATGCGGATTTAGATATTATTATTCAGCCATTTTTGTTTAGTCGGCTGATACGCCTAAAGTCAGTGTCGATTAACCTGCACTTTTTTTCAGGTAAAACCACTCAGGTTTTCGGCAATGAAATGCTGATAGAGAACGATGCAGATTTTCATCGCGCACAGTTATCCTTAAGTCTCGCCGTGGATGATAACCCTGCTCAGGTTATATTCGAGGCTTATGGAGATCCCTCTGATATAGAGTCTTTCTCTGGGCAAGGTTATATTAAGTTTGAGCAACTTAATTTATCTGAGCCGCTACTTGCACTAACAAAATCCCTAATGCCGGAGCTATTTGAGAATTTTAGTCAATCGACAATAAAAACTGGAGGAGAAATTTGGGTAGATATTCATCCCGGCGGAGGATTGGATTATGAAGGTCATCTATCGGTATCTACAATACCGCTTAATTGGCTGGCCGATGTCCCTCCAATCTCTGATGTTAAGACAGTATTAATCGGTTGGTACACGCCGGGCCAAGATTGGGGTGCGCAACTGCAGGATCTTCAATTTGATTGGGCGACTATGAGTGTTGAGCCTCTGGATATGCTGGTTACCCAGCATCTGGGATCCAACTGGCAAGAGTTTGATATCTCTGTCAGCCATTTAAACTTAACCCTGTTGAGCCAGCTATTGCGAGAAGCGCAGATTTCGGCAACCAAAATTCTAGAAGTTATGGATGTTATGCGCCCCAGCGGCAATCTCTCTTCGCTCAGCTTAGGTAAAAATCAAGTTGGTTACTATCTATCTGCCAACCTAGATAGTTGTCATATACTCCCCTACAGAGGCATACCCGGAGTAAAAAATATCCACGGCTATCTCGAGTTGCAAGGAGACGGCGGGCTGTTCCATATTGCAGATAGCGATGGCTTTGAGATCTATTTTCCCAAAATATACAGAGATTTTCTGACCATTGATAAGGCTCAGGGCACGGTTTATTTTGACTGGTCGGATAGAAAACTATCAGTGCACAGTGATCCAATTTTTACTGAAGTTGAGGCTGGCGACAGCCAGATTAAGTTTTCCATTGAGCGGCCGCGGTATGCAAAGCAAAAGGTGCCGGAATTTAATTTGCTGATCGGTGCCCGCGACTTGGATTTAAGTTATATTGCAACCTATCTGCCTTATAAAATGCCAGAATCCTCAGCAAACTGGCTGCAGAATGCCATTAAAAGTGGAAATTCAAAGGAATTTGGTCTACTTTTTCGCGGTGGACCTCCTAAAAGGGACCGTCTCTCTAGAACCACCCAAGTATTGTTTGATATCGAGCAAACAGAGATAAAATTTAATCCACTCTGGCCTCAATTAAGTGCAGTAGACGGTCTGGTTATGGTTGATGATGGGGCTGTAAGTTCGCAAATTTCTTCTGCTCTATTGGGTCGGGCCGCAGTGGTTCAGGCTACGGCTGAATACAGTGTTTCCGAGCCTGTCGAGCACAGAAGATGGATAATTGATGGCAGATTGGAAGCCGATTTATCCGATATGATGGAGGTTCTAGTTGATTCGCCAGTGAGAGAAAAGCTGGGGTCTATGCCCGACTGGCACTATAGCGGTGAAACCCAAACCCAAGTGCACCTAGAACTTCCAGCGATGGCCGGCGGGCGTCAAACAGCTAGTTCAGGGAACTACCAAGTTGTTTCAGCGATCGACAAAGCGGAGCTTTCCATTGCCGGTTCGCCCGTTGAATTAGAAGCCATTTCTGGTTCAATAGGGTTTTCCTCACAGAGCGGGTTGTATTCGGATGATTTGGTCGCAACCCTGTGGCAACAGCCGTTGAGCGCAAAAATATTTAAATTAAATAACCAGCAGAAGGTTTCTTTTAACACTGATTTGAAGCCGATAAACCTCAATCAATTTGTTGATTTTTCTTGGCATAAGTTGATTTCTGGTGTAATTCCGATTGAAGCCATGTTGACTATTGATCTGCAATATTCAGGTAGTCCGGCAACACTGAATCTCGCTAGTAGCATGCAGGGAGCAGGGTTAAAAATGCCCGCACCACTGGGCAAGCCACCAGAAGAGCCGAGAGAGTTAGATGTTACCCTATATTTCGATCCCCAGTTCAATCGCCTTGAGGGTAAACTCGGAGATCTATTGTTGACTGATCTGCATTTTCAACAGGGGAGGTTGCAAAAGGGACTGTTGAGTTACGATCGCTCGATGGAGCTGCCGGCGGATGGTGTATTATCGGTTGCAGCCTATCTGCCGACTACGGATCTGCAAATTTGGCAGCCACTGGCTGAGCTTATTTCCGAGAACAAACAGCAGTCGAGGTCTTGGAATACAGTTTTCGATTTTCAGTTTGATCGGTTGAGTCTGGCAACTGTGGAAATGCAAGCTATTGATGCACAGTTGAGGGCATTGGAGACGGGGATCAATGTTGTCTTTACCAGTAGCTTGGCCGATGGTCAGGTAACTCTACCCTGGGATAAGCATCTTCCTCCAGAGGTCGATTTGACCAGACTTCAGTTGCCCGCTTTGGTGCTAGAGAAATCCGTGAACACAGATCCACGGCAGTTGATGGCACTGGATTTCTCCGTGGATAAATTTTCCGTGGCCGAAAAACATATAGGTGCATTGTCTTTTGAGCTGCGGCCGGAACCTTCGGGTGCGGCATTTAATAATATTTCAGGCAATTTATTTGGACTGCGACCCGGTATCTTTGAGACTGAAGCGCCAACGGATTTTTTCTGGAGCTTCGATGGACAGCATCATCTCAGCAAAATAGTAGGCCCGGTGGGGGTCGACAATATTGGCGATCTATTCGGTGGTTTTGATATGCCACGGGTTTTAGACAGTCAGTCGGGAAAACTCTATGCTGATCTTTTATGGCGAGGAAAGCCCTGGGCTCTCAGTAAAGAAAACCTTCAGGGGAATTTTAAAGTCAGCTTACGCAGCGGTAGTTTCTATCGGACTCCTGGGGGAGCGGGAGCCACTCTCAAGCTGATTAGCCTGTTTAATTTCGCAAACTGGTTGCGCCGTTTACAGTTAGATTTTTCGGATGTGGTGGGTCAAAACTTAGCCTACGACAGCTTAGAGGGCACCCTGAGCTTTGATCAGGGCGTGTTTAGCCTGGATGAGCCGTTAAAAATGCGCATGCCCTCTGGGCGTATGAGTATGGCAGGTGACTTTAATCTTATAGATGAAACCGTTGATGCACAGCTTGTAGCCACTCTGCCGGTGGCGACAAATCTTCCTTGGTTGGTGGGCCTTGCCGGCGGACTGCCGGCTGCGGTAGGAGTCTATATCACTAGCAAACTGATGGAAAAGCAGGTTGATCGGCTGTCCAGTATTAGTTACAACCTGTCTGGTCCTTGGGATCAAATTGAAGTGTCGGTCGACAAAATTTTTGCCGCCGAGCTTTCGGAGACAGCTACAGAATCAGACCAATAGAGATCACTGAAATTAACCTAGAAACTTCAGTTGAACACAGGATTTGCGGCTTTAGATCCAGCGCAAAACAGTGTAGCGTTTTTGAATTTATCTGTAGGGTGAATAGAACAGCTTGCCGTTTTGATGGCATTTCAACATCTTATACAAGATATTGGCGATTAACTGAGGTTTTTAGGTTTAATCGATCAATTGTTTTAGGTATTTAAACAGCTTGCCACTGGCGGTAGGCGGTTTGTTAAGGGTTATTTCTCGATAGGCCTGTCTTTGTAAATTTCGTAGCTGTTGTCTGTCTGCGTTGGGATAAATGGCCATCAATTCCTCGATGGCACTGTTGCCCTCATTAATCAGACGATCTCTCCATTGCTCTAGCTTGGCAAAATGCTGTCGGTAGGTCTGAGATTGATGATTTAGTTTATCTAAGGTCCGCTCAATTCCGGTCACATCCAAGTGACGCATTAGTTTGCCGATATACTGAATTTGACGGCGCTTGGCATCGCGGCTTTTTAGTCTTCTGGCCTCGTAAATAGCGGCTCTGAGAGATTTATCTAAATCAAATTTTTGCAGCTGATTTTCAGCCATATGTACTAGCTGTTCACCCATATCCCGTAATTTTTGGCTATCTCTCTTAAGTTGAGATTTGCTGTGAATATCGGTTGGTTGTATTGGTTGTTCGGACATTAGGTCAAAAATAGGGTTGCAAGACCGAGAAAGGAGATAAAGCCCACAACATCGGTAATAGTGGTCAGAATAACCGTTCCTGCCAGAGCTGGGTCAACGTTCAAAAATTTGAGTAATACAGGTAACAGAGTTCCGGAAACGGCGGCGGCGATTAGGTTGATAACCATAGCCAGCCCAATGATCAGAGCCATGGTTGCATCTTGAAACCACAGGGATACAACGCAGCCTGCAACTAGCGCGTACAGCAGGCCATTTAGAGCGCCCACCGCAAATTCTTTACTCAACAGCCAATTTAAATTGCCGCGTTCGATTTGTCCCAGTGCCATACCTCTAATAACCACTGTCAGCGTTTGGCTTCCAGCTACGCCACCCATACTGGCAACAATAGGCATTAAAATTGCCAGTGCTACCACTTTGTCTAAGGTATGTTCAAAAATGCTAATCGCAGTCGAGGCAAGGATGGCTGTCAGTAAGTTGACTCCCAGCCATACAGCTCGACGGGGTACGGTTTTTGCGATTGACGAAAAGGTATCCTCGGTATCACTCAAGCCAGCCATGGCCAGTAGTGAGTGGTCGGCATCTTCGACAATAACATCGACCACATCATCAATAGTGATGCGACCAACCAGGCATTGTTGGTCATCGACGACTGGCGCTGAAACCAAATCGTGACGCTGAAATAGCTGCGCCACTTCAGAATCGGTGCGATCGACATGAATGGCTCGCACTTCAGTATTCATCACCTCTCTCACCGTTGTAGTAGGAGAGGACACTAAAAGCATGCTAAGAGGCAGATTGCCGAGAAATTCATCATTGCGGTTCACCACAAACAGGTTGTCTGTGATCTCTGGGATTTCCTCAAATCGGCGTAGGTAACGCAGCACAACATCGATGGTAATATCGGGTCGAACCGTGATGACCTCGGTATCCATCAATCCACCAGCGGTGTCCTCATCGTAAGTGAGCACTGACTCAACACGCTGTCTATCCTGGGCAGACATAGCTTGGAGAACCTCTGGAATAACCCGATCCGGCAGTTGTTGCAGGATGTCCACCACATCATCCACATCCAGTCCTTCGGTCAGAGATGCAACCTCAGCGCTGTCCATTTCACCCAGAAATTCTAGCTTTATTTCATCAGACAGCTCGTGAATAACTTCGCCAGATATTTCTGGATCCACTAGTTCCCAGAGAATACGACGAAATTTTGGGGGCGCAGTTTCTAATTGATGGGCTACGTCTGGAGGTGATAGATTGTTGAGGATATGCCTCACCTGATTTAAGGTCACCGAATCGATAGCGCTACCAAGTCGCGATAGTAGACTGTTATGTTGCATTGGCTGGGTCATGCATCTATTTCCTCAAGAGCTCTCGGAGTAGCAACTGTCGACCCCTAGTTTAACCTAAAATGCTGCGGGTTGCTTTGCCATAGACGGTTATTTATGATTGGTAGGCTCCCTTATTTTATGCAAAGGTCTTGCTACTTAAGGCACTACTTTCCCTCTCCAAAATAATTTTTCAACAACTGAGTAATTGCCTCACAGGCATCAGTTTCGTCAGGCCCATCAAACTCAAAAAATAATTCAGTCCCCTGACTGGCGGCCAACAACATTAGGGACATAATGCTTTTGGCATCTACCAGCGGTAGCTCTATTCCTGTGTGTATTGTAGATTCAAAGTGCCCGGCCACGGCCGCCAGTTTAGTGGCCGCTCTGGCATGCAGTCCAAGTTCGTTGATCACAATTAATTTGCGGCGAATCATAATTTCAATCCACGACCTGCTAAGAGGCTAATTCTTTGTGAATTACTTGCACAAATTCATATTGGTTTGAAAAATGTTCGTGAAGCCGATTGGCAATATACACTGAGCGGTGCTGGCCGCCGGTGCAGCCTATGGACACTGTCAGATAACTGCGATTGTTGGACTGAAATTTTGGAATCCATCTGGTCAGATAGCCGATAATATCGGCTAACATTGAGGCTACATCCACCTGTGTTTCCAGAAAATTTATAACCTCGGGATCATTGCCGGTTTGAGTGCGGAGCTCCATCTTCCAATAGGGGTTGGGTAGGCAGCGAACATCAAATACAAAGTCCGACCCATTGGGTATCCGCCGTTTAAAGCCAAAACTTTCAAACAGGATAGACATCTGCTGTCGGCTATTGGGGACAATAGTGTTTCTTACCAAATCTCTTAATTGATGCAGTGACAGTCCTGAGGTATCAATGGTCAGGCTGGCAATATCGGCGATCGGAGACACAATTTTTTCTTCGAGATCAATAGCTTCCTTAAGTCCAACTGAGTCGGTACTCAAGGGATGTTTGCGTCTGGTCTCGGAATATCGCCGCAGCAAATTAGACCGCTGTGCTTTTAAAAAGACCACATCAACTTTGACGCCAGAATTTTCGATTGCACTTAAGATCTTGGGGATCTTGGTAAGATCTCCGACCAGATTGCGTGCATCTATCCCAACCGCCAGTTGCAATTCAGTATCGCTGTCATTGATTTTAAGCTGATTGATTAATTCAGGAAGCAGGCTTGAGGGTAGATTGTCGACGCAGGTGAAACCAACGTCCTCAAGAATATTGAGCGCTGAGGTTTTGCCAGAACCTGAGTGTCCGCTAATAACTACCAGTCTCATGATCTTTTGGTGCGCTCCAATTTTATCAGGGTATCAAATAGTTGCTGGTCACTATTGCATTGACGGAGTAATTGTCGTGAATCTTCATCCTGCATTATGGTTGCAATCCTAGCTAGGGTACACAGATGCTCATCATTCTTCTCCTCTGGTACTACCAGTGCGAAAACTAGGTCCACCGGCTGGTCATCTACGGCGTCAAAATCTACAGGGGTTGCCAGCTTGGTTATACAGCC
>Ga0066379_10000094_pt1 | contig 20651 bp, 17 predicted proteins | sample Knorr_S23_td_250_FD_70951 | JGI IMG/M metagenome (GOLD analysis project Ga0066379, IMG submission 70951) | Marine microbial communities from Southern Atlantic Ocean transect - Knorr_S23_td_250_ad_251m_LV_A | ecosystem: Environmental > Aquatic > Marine > Oceanic | place: Southern Atlantic ocean...
GAGCCCTTGATCGTGGTACATGGCTAAAACAGCATCAGCAGAATTTAGGTGTTTTTCTGTAAATAATGTATCGGCGGGCAGCGGGCCTATTATATCCAAGCCCTGTGTTTGAAAGTGATTGATTGCAGGAGAGATAAGATCAATTTCTTCACTGCCAAGATGTCCACCCTCGCCCGCGTGGGGGTTGAGGCCGCATACCAATATTCTGGGATGTTGGATGGCGAATTTTGTTTTTAAGTCATGATTGAGTATTTCAATCACCGAGTGTAGCAGTTCCGCCGTAATCGCATCTGCAATATTGCGCAAAGGTAAGTGAGTGGTTGCTAGCGCAACACGCATTTCTTGTGTAGCTAGCATCATAACCACGGTATCTGTATTGGTTTTTTGCGCAAGGTATTCGGTATGACCTGAAAAATGAATACCAGCATCATTGATAATTGATTTTTGTACAGGGCCTGTCACCAGAGCATCACATTGATTAGCTTGGCATGCATTTATTCCAGCATCCAAACAGTCTAGTACGTAGGAGGCATTGTCGATATTTAGCGCGCCTGCATGGGTGGGAGCAGCGAGAGATATTGGATGTACCCACAGCTCTCCGGGCAATAGCGGGGATGGCGGCAGCTGCTGATCAAATATTCTAAGTTTTAGGGGTAATCCCAGTAGATCGGCACGTTGTTTCAATAGGTCAGGGTCTGCAAAGGCTACCAATTGTTGTTGGCAACCCGATTGAATTGATTGAATTAAAAGATCTGGGCCAATTCCTGCGGGTTCTCCAGGTGTTACTGCCAGTTTCAGAACCATTTTATTTAGATCTCTTTAATCTCAATATACGCTTCATCGCGAATTTTCTGCAACCATACTTGCAACTCTTCAGCGTATTTGCGCTGACGGAGAAGGTTGTCAGCTCGGTTGCGTAAGATATCATCACTAAAATCTTGCATACGACGCTCGGTGACTTGCAATAAATGCCAGCCAAATTGGGATTGGAAAGGTTTGCTGACTTCATTGAGCGCAATACTGCTCATAATTTGTTCAAACTCTGGCACAAATAATCCGGGTGTTGACCAGCCAAGTTCTCCGCCCTTAAGTGCGGAGCCGGGGTCTTCAGAATGTTGTTTTGCCAAAGCGAAAAAATCCTCACCCGCTAGTATTTTTTTACGTAGGTCATCGAGCAGTGCGATGGTTTCCATCTCATTGCGAATTTGGTTGGGCTTTAGCAAAAGATGCTGTGCAAAATGTTGTTCAATAAGTTGCTCTCCACCCCCTTTTCGCTCGTAGAGTTTAAGCAAATGAAATCCAGCACCACTTCTGACGGGCTTTGAAATTTCGCCAGACTGAAGGCCTTCGAGGGCTTCAGTAAAAAGGCTGGGTAGCTGAGATTGCTTTCGCCAGCCGAGATCGCCGCCCTCAAGGGCGCTTTGGTCATCGCTAGTGGCAATAGCTAACTGTTTAAAGTCAGCGCCTTGATTAATTTGTTCAATAATCGAATCCAATTTCTTTTGTGCATTGGTAATTTCATCCGTGCTGGAGGCAGAGGGCACCGAAATCAGAATTTGTCCTAGGTGAACATCTGGAGAGGTCATTAGTTTACCTTCTTCAGAGTTTAAAAAGTTATCGAGCTCTTGATTGCTGATGCGAATACTGCGCATAACGCTACCCTGTTGCACCTGCATGATAATCATTTCGTTGGCTATTTCTTGGCGCACTGCCGCCATGGTTTCACCGCTGGCATGAATCTGTGCGACATAGTCTTGCAGACTGAGGTTGTTGCTGGCAGCTAGTCGAGCAATGGTTTGGTCTATTTCTTGGTCGGGAATGCGGATGCCCGCGTTGTAGCCTATATTGAGCTGCAGACGTTCAGAGATTAGCCGTTCTAAAACCTGCTTCTTTACAATAGCTTTGACTGGGGGCTGTGTTCCCGATTCTTGAATACCACGGTAGACAGAAGCTGTACGTTGATCGAGTTCGCTTTGTAATACGATATCGTCATTCACAATGGCAACTACGCGGTCTAAGCCTGCTACTTTGGCCGCAACTGTTGTCGATACCAGAGTGGTTAATACAAGACTTAAAGCAACCGCTCTACCCTGTGATGAATTAAAACTTTTCCAAAGGTTCATAACCATAGATTCCTTTTTTCAAAATTGAGGCCACGCGGCCACCGGTTCCGGCTAGGCCTCTAAATTGTATTTGCAAGAATATACCATTTTTATGCTCTAGTTCTAGTTCTTGTTCGGGCATTTGGCTTTGATCTTGCCTATCAAGCCAGCGGCGAAAAACTAGGCCCGCGCGCCAGCAGCAGTTGTTATATTCGAACCCAGTAAACAGCTCAAGTTCCCTATGATTGGTAAAATCATGATGCCATCGACCAACCCAGTTAAAGTCGTTGCCTGCAGGTAGATAAAATGACATATCAAGTTGTTCTATTTGTTGTTGTGATGTCGGGTTGCTGTTTATTCGAGGGTCAAGCCTTGAATAGCGGTAGCTTATATTGAAGAGTTTATCTTGATGATTGTAATGGAGGCTAGAGGCGCCTCTCTCCCAGCGACTGTCATTGTTGTTATAAACGGCCGCATTATCTAATCGCCATTGATCATTAATTTTAAAAGTCAGCTCAAACGCTAAATCTGACTTTTTGCGCTCGAGATTAGAGCGCTCCTGAAGGCTATCAGGTAGGGTTACTCTGCGATCATCAAAATAAATAGCCTGCGCTACACTGGCGCGAAATTTTTCACGACCACTTCCTTTGCTAATAAAGCTTGTTGATAAGCCAAGACTGAGTCGATGATCATCTGAAATTCTATCGCCACCTACAAAGCGATTATCTCTAAATAGCTGTGCGTATGAAGGCGTGAGTTCTTTGGTGTCAAAATCAGGGAGTGACTGTTGATCACGGAATGTAGATTTTACATAGAAAAATCGCGGCTCTAGTGTTTGTCGAAATCCAGAAAATAACGCGCTCTGTTTTTCGAAAATAATACCGCTATCTATACTTAGAGTGGGGACGGTAATTGAGGGGTTAGCGACCCAATCGGCGGATTGGCCTTGAGTGCTATGCCTATTTAATTGATAGTCTAAGTGACGAAGCCCAACCCTCGGTTTTAAATAGCCCCAACTCCAGTGTTTATCCAAGCCAAGGTTGTAGTCTAATTTAGTTCTTCCGCCGGTGATAATATTCAGAGCATCATGTTGAAATTCAGTTTGTTGATTGCTGACATCAACAGTCACAGCGTTCTCATATCTATAATTCCCGTTGAGAGACACTCTTGAAGCGACCCTGTAGGGATCATTCAGTCCTGCAGTAATTGACTGATAGTCTTGAGTTTCAATGGAAAACTGCCAATGATCAGTTTGATAGTTTAGTGAGCCAATGCGAAGGAGATGTGTTGGACTATTCTCCTCGCCGGTCATTTGCCCAATATCAGAAAAGTAATCTTTATCGCTGACCTGATTGAAGTCTAGAAAGGATGACCAAGACTGAGCAAAATGTCCCTGGTGTTGAATGCGCATCATATAACGGTCTTTGCCCTCATGTGGATAGAGTCCAGTGATCGCATCTGGCTCATATTCCTGTTTGCCGCCGCTATCATTTACTAAGACGCCTGCTGAGACTTTGGTGTTGGACCAGCGGCTAAGATGTCTGTATGTGACGTCGATGCCAGTGCCGCGATGTTGAATGTAGCGCGGTGTTATTGTGGCATCGTAGTTGGGTGCCAAGTTTAAATACAAAGGCTGAGAAAAATCTATGCCGTTTTCTTGATCGCTGGCAATGCTTGGAAAAAGTAGACCTGACGATCGGCGGTCACTAATAGGAAATTTGGCATAGGGGAAATAAAAAACAGGTACTTCGGCAATATCAAGGCGTGCATTTTTAACCGTTGCAAAACCAGATGTTTGGTCGAGACTTATTTCTCTGGTTTGTAATTTCCAAGTATTAACGGATGGTTCGCATCCAGTAAAAGATGAGTCTTCTATAAGGATAATACCATTGGATTTTCTGCGGAGTGTTTTAGCGGCACCTCGCACTGAAGCTTGGTGCAGTACATAGGTGGCATTTTCAATGCGTACTTCTTCAGTATCCAAATCCAGTTGCGCATGGTTGCCGATTAACAGCATATTGGGTTCCCGAAAACGCACATTGCCATCCAGTGTAATTTGACGATTCGTTTGATCCACTATGGCGCTGTCGCTTCTCAGTTGCCGATAGCCTTGAGAAATATTGACATCACCCTCTAGTAGAGCGATTGAATCACTTTTCGCTTCAGTACTCAGGGCATTGACACGCAGGGGTGCTTGATCTGGATGTTGATTGGCATCTTGATAATCACGTTTAGGCTCTAAGTAGGCACCGCAACAGAACTTAGCGACCAAAGCATGCTGTTCTGGGGTCATTTGCGCTTTTTTTACCCAGTCTAAATTATGAACTGGCGCCAGCCTTGGTTGTCCAGCTTCTTCGACCGTTTCAGTTTTTGAGGGCTGAGATATTGGGTTTTCTGCCTGAACAATCACAGGGCACAGCAAGGTCAAAGTGCACAGGAAAAATGCTGTCGTAGGGGAACTATATTTAACCGAGTTGAACAAAATAATTCTCGTGACAAATTCTAAACCTCGGTATTCTAACTGATATGAGCGGGGATTTGATGTTTCTATATTAATAAAAGCGAATCAGTTTGTAGGTATTTATTTCACATGGCTTGAAAGCTGATAAGATCTCAGGAATATAATGGACTCGCACTGGGTAGATATCAAAATTTGTATGCAAAATCAGCACTTTTTTTCTTGTTGGATTGAGCAGTCATTGCCTTCACATGTGACTGTTCCAGACAAATTGCAACTTGAGACGCTTGCAGGTGATGCGGGCTTCCGGCGCTATTTTCGTGTTAATACGCATCCGAGTCTGATTGCAGTGGACGCCCCTCCTGAAAAAGAAAAAAATCCAGCTTATGTAAAGTTGGCTTTATTTTTTCAAGAACAGGGGCTTAGAACGCCGAAAATTTATGCGGTGAATTATAAGCAGGGATATATGTTACTTGAGGATTTTGGGTTGACACTGTTTTGTCAGCGCCTTGAGGATGAAAATTCAGCTGTCCTTTACGATCGGGCTGAGACTGCTTTATTAGCCATTCAAAATTCCACAGCGGATGAATTATTGCTGCCCAAACACGATCGCCTCAAGTTGAGTGAGGAATTAGCCTTATTTGAGCAATGGTTTTTGAATAAGTTGTTAGGCTATAGGTTAAGTTATGATGAAAAAGTACACTTAGAGGTCTTTTTTGAGCACCTAATCGGCAGCGCGAAAGCACAGCCTCAGGTATTAGTACACGCGGATTACCATTCTCGTAATTTGATGATTCTAGATACTGAGAAGTTAGGGATAATAGATTTTCAAGATGCAATGCATGGTGCTATTACCTATGATTTGGTTTCTCTTCTCAAAGATTGCTATGTGCACTGGTCACCAGATTGGGTAATCCAGCGAGCTCTAATATTTAAGCAGCGTCTAGAAGCGGCCGGTTTGTTGGCTAATCATATTGATGATAAGCAGTTTCTTCAGTGGTTTGATCTAATGGGCCTTCAACGTCATATCAAGGTGTTGGGGATTTTTGCTCGGCTGGCATTAAGGGATGCTAAGGATACCTATTTAAATGATATTCCACTGGTGGTTCACTACTGCCTTGAGGCGTCGGCGCAGTATCCGCAAACAGTGCAATTTAATCAGTGGTTTAAGGAAAAAATCGTTCCTTTGCTTGCCCAGCAGTCGTGGTATTGTGACTATTCGGATACTCAGCTATGAAGGCTATGATATTGGCGGCGGGCTACGGCAAAAGACTACAGCCTTTAACGGCAAAAACACCTAAGCCTATGTTGCTGGTGGCAGGTAAGCCTCTTTTGCAGCATCATATTGAGCGCTTGGCCGCCGTGGGTATTTCTGAGTTAGTGATCAATACCTCATGGCTGGCAGAGCAAATTGAGGATTATTTTGGCGATGGTAAAGATTATGGCGTCAAGATTAGTTGGTCGAGAGAGTCTGAGCCCTTGGAAACGGGCGGTGGCATAACCAAAGCATTACCCTTTTTGGGCGAACAACCTTTTTTATTGATCAATGGCGATATATGGACCGACTTTCCGCTGTTGTCAGCGGTAGATTGTCAGTTAAGTCTTGATCAGTCGGCCTGGTTGCTGTTAGTTGAAAATCCAGATCATAATATTAAGGGTGATTTTGGTTTGGCAGATGGCTTGGTGAGCTATCGGCCTAAGTTAACATTTACTTTTAGTGGAGTTAGCGTTATTAGGCCGCAACTGATTTATCGCTATGCGAAAAAAATTGTAGGTCAGGAATGCTTTCCGCTTCGAGATGTGTTGCGGCCGGCTATTGAGCAGCAGCAGATAGCTGGGTCAGTTTACCGCGGTCAATGGTGTGATGTTGGAACCTTGGCGCGCTATAGACAGCTCAATGGTCGCCTAGCTATACTTAAATAAATTAAAGTTGGTGGTCTAAAATATCAATGATTCTTTATAAAGTCATTTTCTGGTTGTCGCTTGTTTCGGTAGCCGTTCTATCTATAGTCGTTGTCCCTGACCAACAGCTCTTTATCTGGAATGATAAGGTGAATCATTTGTTAGCCTATGGGGTATTGTTTTGGTTGTTACTTAATGCCTATGGGTTGGCATATAAGATTTGGATACTAGCGGTTCTGTTGATGCTTTTTGGTGTGCTGATCGAGGTTGCACAGTCATTTACGGGTTATCGTCAGGCTGATTTATTTGATCTCTTAGCTAATTTTGGCGGTATTGTGCTGGTGACTTTACCTTACATGGCTCGTCGAAGTCATTGAGTTCCTAGCAGTTACTCTTTGGGCTACAGTTGCACTAGGTGTTTTACATTTTTTGGATGAAGCGTTTGGGTGCCAGAAAAAGAAAGCACTAAGGTTGTCAATTCATCCCAAATATCAGCCTTACGCAATCCTTTAACGCCGCGATCAATAGCGCCTGCTTGATGTATCAGCATACGCAAATGAGCGGCTGAGAGACGGCTGATTGCTTTGCGAAATAACGGGATGCGTTTATCCCAAACGCCAGCATTTTTTAGTGCTTTTTCTTTTGGGCTGCCAAGCAATATTTGATGGCTGGCTTTATTGAGAGTGCGCAGCTCTCGGGTGATTGCCCAGAGTAATGCGAGAGGATCGGTTCCCTCATTTTTTAATCCTCGCAACGCTTTAGCGGCTGATTGGGCATCGCCCTCTAAAATTTTATCGACAAAAGAAAATAGATTGTAGCGGGCACTGTCGGCTACTACTGTGGACATAATATCAGCATCCACCTTGCCCTCTAATGACAGTAATTTGAGCTTATTGATTTCTTGCATGGCTGCCAGAAGGTTGCCTTCGACTCGATCGGCGAGAATGTCTACTGCTTCATGATTAGCGTTAATGCCCGATTGATTGAGGCGCTGATTTATCCATCGGGGGAGTTGTTGTGGACTCACTGGCCATACCTGAATATGCACCCCATGGTTTTCCAGCGTTTTCATCCACTTACTTTGATAGCCCCCTTTTTCAAGTTTGGGCAAGATAATAAGAAGTAGGTTGGTATCATTCAGGTTGTCGCATAGCTCACAGATTGCCTTGCTGCCTTTATCGCCCGGCTTGCCGTTGGCAATTCGCAATTCAATTATCTTTTTATCCGCAAAAAGTGAAAGCGCATTGGTTTCATTGAAAACTAAATTCCAGTCAAATCTAGCATCCACATGGAATGTTTCTCTTTCGTTAAATCCCAGTTGCCGCGCGGTGCTGCGGATATCATCAGCCGCCTCTTGGGATAAAAGAGGTTCATCGCCGCTAATGATAAAGATGGGTGACAGCTGTTTAGCTTGCAGGCTATTTTGCAAATGTGTTTGAAGTTGATCGGGTTTAATCTTCACTGGAACCCTTCACGGTTGTCAGATACTTCGTCAAGACGGTGAATTATTTGCCTGACAATTTCCAACCGCAGATTATCTTGTAAAAGTAATTCTTCATTTTTTGATGCTAATACATCTAATTCATTGAAGTTATAAGTACTCTCTGCAATGGCGGTAGTCATGGGTATTTGCGTTGTCCCCAGTCCATCTAGCACCGTAAAATCAACTGCTTTATGCATTTGGTACTGAGCGGCCCGCGCACTTGCATTGACGGCACTAATTCGGCGCGATTGATGAATATCTATTATTTTAATCCAATAATTGGCTTTAGCTGTTGCGCCAACAAGCTGTACATTATTAGCTTTCAGCGCACGTCTTAACTCAATCACTAGCGGAGTCTGAGATTCAGAATAACTGATATGAACAGTGCCTAAGTTGTCGGCGAGCAGTTGACTATTGCGCAGCTGCCAGCCACATGCGTTAAGGGTTAGGAATACCCAGGCTAGATTAATCAGTATCCATTTTCTCGGCATGACTCAGACCTTTCTATCGGATTGTTTTAATTAGCAACAATATTAACCAATCTTCCGGGAACCACAATAACTTTTCTTATGGTATTGCCCTCGGTAAAGCGCTGTACATTAGGCTCGTCTAGAGCAAGTTTTTCAATGCTATCTTTTGACTCATCAACAGCGACCTGTATTTTTCCACGCACCTTGCCATTCACCTGAACCACTAGCTCAATGGAGCTTTGAACCAGTGCAGAGGGGTCAACTTCAGGCCATGCTGCTGCCGCAATATTATTATTGTTGCCCATTTTTTGCCATAGGCTATGACAGATATGGGGCACAATCGGCGCTAGCAATAGGATAGCTGAGGTCAATGCTTCATGCCTTACTGCATTGGCTTGGGGGCTATTATCTGTGTGCTGTGAAATATCATTTAAAAGCGTCATAACAGCGGCTATCGCGGTATTAAAAGTGTAGCGGCGACCAAAATCATCACTGACTTTCTCGATGGTTTGATGAGTTTTGCGGCGTAAGCTTTTGTGTTGATCGGTCAAAGCATCAGGGTCTAAAGTTGGTGTGATCCCCGATTCACAGTGAGTAATTACCGCTAGCCATAATCGACGCAAGAATCTATGAGCTCCAGCAACACCGTCATCGCTCCATTCCAGTGTTTGCTCTGGGGGTGCGGCGAACATGGTAAATAGCCGTACCGTGTCAGCGCCATGTTGATCAATAGCGGCTTGAGGATCGACGCCATTATTTTTGGACTTAGACATTTTGATAATGCCGCCACTCTGGACTTCTTCTCCCGTGTTGGTATTTATGGCTTTGATTGTGCGCCCTTTATTATCGCGTTCGATTTGAACATCGGTGGGGGCAAGCCATAGTTTTCGACCCTCTTTTTCAGTGTAAAACGATTCCGCGAGAACCATTCCCTGACATAGCAGGCGTTTAAATGGCTCATCACTTTCCACAAATCCCTCATCTCTGAGAAGTTTGTGAAAGAACCGAGCATAGAGCAGGTGTAAAATAGCATGCTCGATACCACCTACATATTGGTCGACAGGAAGCCAATAATTAGTGCGCTCAGGATTAAGCATAGACTGGTCTTCGTCTGAGCAAGTAAACCGCGCATAGTACCAAGAGGACTCCATAAAGGTGTCGAATGTATCGGTTTCATGCTCGACTGGCTGGCCATTTAACTGTGCTTTGCGCCAATTGGGGTCTGCTTTTATGGGTGATTGGATGCCATCCATTTCGACATCTTCTGGCAAAAGTACGGGTAATTTTTCAAGGGGGACTGGTATGTCTGCACCATCTGCAAGATTGAACATTGGGATAGGTGTTCCCCAATAGCGCTGTCGGCTTACGCCCCAGTCTCGCAACCTGAAGTTAGTAGTTACTGAGCCGAGGTTTTTGGCCTCTAATGCTGTGGCTATAGCATCAAATGCTGCGTCAAAATCAAGTCCATTGTAATCTCCGGAGTTAACTAGCCTACCTTTGCTGGTGAAAGCCTGTTGACTCAGGTCGCAGTCTTGGTTATCGATTGGCGCAATTACCTGTTCAATAGGTAATTGGTATTTTTTGGCAAATTCATAATCTCTTTGATCATGAGCGGGTACGGCCATCACTGCGCCAGAGCCGTAGTCCATCAATACATAGTTGCCCACCCAGACCGGTATTTCTTCACCAGTTAGGGGGTGGATCGCATTGATTCCAGTTGCTACGCCAGTTTTTTCAATACTGGCCATCTCTGCTTCTGAAACCTGTTGTGATTGGCAGTGATCGATAAATTCGCCTAGCTGAGGGTTGGATTTTGCAAGTTCCAGAGCAATAGGATGTTGAGTCGCCAGAGTCAGGTAGGTAACCCCCATCAAGGTGTCGGGGCGGGTGGTATAGACATCGAAGCTTTGATGGTCAGATACAGTGGCTGCTAAATTGAAGCGCATATTGATACCGCGACTTTTGCCAATCCAGTTGCGCTGCATGGTTTTCACTTGCTCTGGCCAGTGTTCTAGCTGATCTAAGTCATTGAGTAGCTGATCGGCATAGTCAGTAATGCGAATAAACCACTGAGGTATTTCCTTTCGTTCTACCTCGGCATCACAGCGCCAGCAGCAACCATCGACCACCTGCTCATTGGCTAGCACGGTGGCGTCATTTGGGCACCAGTTTACCGCGCTGGTTTTCTTGTAAACCAAACCTTTCTCATAGAGGCGGGTGAAGAACCACTGTTCCCATTTGTAATAGTCTGGCTGACAGGTCGCTAATTCTCGAGACCAGTCGATACCAAAACCCAAAGATTTTAGCTGGGTCTTCATGTAGTCGATATTTTCAAGGGTCCATTTAGCCGGAGCGGTTTTATTTTGAATGGCCGCGTTTTCAGCAGGTAAGCCAAAGGCATCCCAGCCCATAGGATGCAGAACATTTTTGCCCTGCATTTTTTGGTAGCGCGCAATAACATCGGTAATGGTGTAATTGCGCACATGTCCCATATGCAGCTTACCGCTGGGGTAAGGGAACATAGCGAGGCAGTAAAATTTTTCTTTAGCGGCGTCTTCGCTGACTTCAAATATCTTATTTTCAGACCAAAATGTCTGTGCTTCTTGCTCTACTAAAGCCGGATCATATTGCTGTTCTAGGGTCATTGGGTTCACTACTGATGCTAAAATGGTTATCAGCCGCGAATTATAGGCGAACCAGCGTCTCTCTAACAGTGATTAAGTGCAGTGAGGTGGTTTTAAAATATTAATTCTACTCAGTGAGTGCTTGAGGGTTTTTTGCAATACCCAGTTTTTGTAGATTAGTCGCTATATCCTGTGCTGAGGTCGCTGCATTGATATTGCGATCCACTAATAGAATTTTTCCTTGTTTGCTGATATAGATAGTGTGTCTTTTTGGATAGCCATAAAAGGCTAGTACCTCATAGGCTTTAGCCGCTTTCTTAGAAGGATCGCTTAGCAGCGGAAAATTGGCCTTGGTGGATTTGGCAAAGGCGATATTTTCCTCAAGAGGATCGACGCTAGCCATAAAATAAGAGACATCAAATTGTTTTAGTAAATGGCCATTTTCAGCTAACGACTTGCATTCAATAGTGCAGCCTTTGGTAAATGCCATGGGATACCATGCAATCACAATAGCCTGCTTACCCTTAAATTGTTCTAGGCTGTAAGCATTTCCATCTGATGCTTGTAAGGAGAAATTTGGTGCATTGTCTCCGGCCTGCAAAGAGAGGGTAGTTCCTGAAGCTAGCATTGTTAGTATGGCAATTCCTCTGGTGATAAATGTCATTTTTTTTCCCTTAACGAGTGACTGCGAGCCTTATTAATCAATAGTAATAATATTAGCAGAAGGCTAAATATAACGATTGGCCAACTTGCAAGCTTAGAGAATGGTGTTTCTCCAATATAAGGCCTTACCTCTCCTGTTAATACGCCAGTGCTGAACTGATTTAGTTGGCTAACTATCGTTCCTCGATGGTCAACCAGCGCAGTTATCCCATTATTGGTGGCGCGTATAACCGGTTTGGCATTCTCAACAGCGCGCATTCTCGCCATTTGCATATGCTGATAAGGTGCAATGGAATTTCCAAACCACGCATCATTGCTCACTGTTAATATTATATTGGTGTTACGCGTGTTTTTGGCAACCAGATCTGGGTAGGCTATTTCGTAGCAAATAGCTGTTGAAAGATTAAGCCCTGCCGCCATTAGCGGTTGCTGATGCTTACTTCCTAGGGAAAATGATGACATAGGCAGATCAAAAAAGTTATTAAGACCGCGAATTAGGGTCTCAAAGGGGATATATTCGCCAAAGGGGACTAGTCGCGTTTTATTATAGATGCCATGGCCCGCTCCCAATGCAAGCATTGAATTATAATAGGGCCCCTCAGGTTTGCTGTTGGTAGGCAAGCCAGTAATTAGTGCAGTTTTATGAGCCAGTGCTCGTTGATGAATCATATTGAGGAAGTTTGTTACTTGAGTGTAAAGAACGGGTATTGCTCCCTCGGGCCATATAATAATATCAGCTCCCCAGTAGGGCTGAGTTTGTGAGACAAGATTTTGCAAAATTTGGCTGCGCATAGCGAGGGACCATTTATCACTCTGGTCCACATTGGGCTGAATAAGTGCTACAGAAATTGGCTTATCCACAGGTTCGGTCCAGTTGATTTTTTGCAGCGCTAGGCCACATAAAAATAGCACTGCGATCAAGCTGAAAGCGGCCACTGATTGGTGCAAGTTTTTGTGCAATCGACTCTGGGCCAAAACTGTTGCTATCACCGCAGTAAAATAGCTCAGTAGCAATACACCGCCTATCGGGGCCCAGCCATTAAGCCAAGTATCCGTATGGCTGTAGCCAGCATAAAGCCAAGGAAAGCCAGTTAATACCCAGCTTCTAGCCCATTCGCTAATAACCCATATGGCAGGTAGTGCGACGAACCATAAAGCTTGCCTCTGAGGTATTAGTGCGCAAAGTATAAAAGGCAATGCAAAAACTACAGCGTTTAACGCGCAAAACAGCGCTGTACCAATCATGGCAAATAGCAAAGAGACATCACCAAAGGAATGCATGCTGATAAAAACCCAACTGATTCCAGTGCCAAACATCCCCAGTCCATAAATGACTGCGCGTTTAAAAGCGTTTTTTGGCGTCTGATAGGGAAGGCTGATAAACAATGCCGCCATACTGATAATAGCAATGGGCCAGTACGAGTAGGGAGCCAAAGACAGGGGGAAGGCAGCGCCAGAAAAGAATAGGCCTAGGTAAATTAGAAGCGGGTTAGGGGGCATGGCAGTGGATTAACTTTGCGGGCCTCGGTTGACTTCGAGCAGTGTGATTTTTCGATTATCGCAGTTCAGTACTTTAAAATCGAACTGAGATATTTTGGTATGCTCACCAATATTTGGAAGGTGGCCGAAGGCGTTAATCACTAAGCCGCCAACGGTATCAAATTCGTCGTCTGGAAATCCAACATCAAAAAATTCATTAAAGTCATCTATGGTTGTGACGGCTTCTACGCTGAAGCAATTTTCAGATATCTGTAGAATTTGTTCTGGCTCGTACTCATCGGTTTCATCTTCAATTTCGCCAACGATTTCCTCTAGTACATCCTCAATAGTTAATAAGCCAGAAACTCCGCCATATTCATCTACAATAATCGCCATATGGTAGCGTTGCTCGCGAAATTCTTGGAGCAGCACATTGAGGCGTTTGCTTTCAGGGATAATGGTGGCCGGTCGCAATAGACTTTGCAGATCGAAAGAATCTTTGCCTGATAACACCAGTGGCAATAGTTCTTTGGCCAATAAAATGCCTTTGATATCGTCGGAGGATTCGCCAATCACTGGGAAGCGAGAATGTTGCGATTGAATCACCACCTGTAAAATTTGCTCTAACGTAAAATCGTCCTCAATCACCATCATCTGGGATTTGGGCATCATGATTTCGCGGGCTTGGAGGTCGGAGACCTTAATAGCCCCCTCCATAATTTGCAGTGCGCCAGGATCGATAATTGATTGATCTTCGGCGTCGCGCAATATTTCGATCACATCATCGCTATTCGAGGGTGCAGGCGAAAAAGTTTCCCACAGTTTTTGTAGAAGCGTTTTTTCCTGATTCCCGATGTCTATTTCGTCATTCATTTTTCTGTTCTTATTGGCATAAATAGGGAGGTGGAAAACCCAAATTCTGCATAATGTCGGTTTCAAGCGTTTCCATAATTACCGCTTGCGATTCATTTTGGTGGTCGTAGCCTAGCAAATGTAGCACACCATGGATAATCATGTGGGCCCAATGTGCTTTTAAATCTTTATTCTGTTGCTGGGCTTCTCTAGCCACAACGGGTGCGCAAATAACTATATCACCAATTAATGGTAGGGGTTCTGGGATCTCTGCATCAAATGGAAATGAAAGTACATTAGTCGGGCCATTTGCACCTCTGTATTTTTCGTTAAGTGCTTGGCTCTCTTGCTCATCGACAATGCGTAAGCTCAGCTCTGTATCCTCTGGTTTATCCCCAATTGCAGCGCTTACCCAGCGCTTGATACTCTGCTCGTCGGGGGCATCTTCAGATGATGAAGCCGTTTGGATGTCTAAGATAATAGTCATTGTGTTAATGGGTGTCGTTTAGGATTTAGTTTCATAGCTATCATAGGCATCAACGATGCTTTGCACCACAGGATGGCGCACTACATCGCGAGAAATAAAGTTTGTGAAACTGATATCTTCAACTGATTTTAAGACATCTTGAGCATGAACCAAACCCGAGCTGACCCCTTTGGGAAGATCAATTTGAGAGCAATCCCCAGTGATAACAGCCGTTGAGCCAAAACCAATTCGAGTTAAGAACATTTTCATTTGTTCGCGCGTGGTATTTTGACTTTCGTCGAGAATAATATAAGCCGAGTTCAATGTTCTACCTCGCATATAAGCCAGTGGGGCGATCTCTATTACCCCTCGCTCCTGTAGCTTTGCGACTGCCTCAAATCCCAACATTTCATGAAGCGCGTCGTACAGAGGGCGCAGGTAAGGATCTACCTTCTGCGCTAAATCTCCAGGCAAAAAGCCCAGCCGCTCGCCGGCCTCAACCGCGGGTCGAACTAAAAGAATTCGTTCCACTTCATCGCGAAGCAGAGCCTCTACAGCACAGGCTACGGCGAGATAGGTTTTGCCAGTTCCTGCAGGGCCAATACCAAAATTGATATCATGAGTCTGAATCGCTCTAACGTAGCGTTGTTGATTTAACCCTCGTGGCTTGATATTGCCTTTTTTGGTTCTTATGACCGAAAAATTCTCGATATTATCGGTTGACTCGACAGTGCTAGCAGTTTGGATCATAGGTTTTTTTCTCTCGGATTGTCGGAGGTTGAGATGAACTTCTTCAATAGGTAATTCTGGGTAATGGGCTGTTTGCTGATAGAGGTTAAATAGAGTATCTATTGCGTTTTGGCATGCATTAGGTTCGCCATAAACAGCAAAGAAATTATCACGTGAGCGAATTTCAACGCCCAGCCGTTGTTCTATAAGGCGCAAATTCTCATCAAATTGACCACAAAGCGAGGCAAGGCGGTGCGCGTCGTTAGGCTCAAGATTAATGCTGTGAGCTGATGATAGTGATTCCAGTTGACTCACTGGTGTTTTTAATACCTCTTAAAAAGATAGATGGGGCTAGCATAGCGCGAAATGAAACACAGCGTAAATACTTTTTATGACTAGTTGGTTGATAGAATAATCGACTTTGCTTGATGGTTGGGTCAATCAGCAGAGGATGCCGCGCAGGCTGTTGGGTAGAGCCTCGGTTATTTCAGTTTCGACAAACTGTCCAATCAGTTGATGATTATCGGTAGAAAAATTAACCACACGGTTGTTTTCGGTGCGACCTTGAAGCTGTCCGGGATCTTTCTTAGAAACGCCGGTTACTAATAAGGATTGCTTGGTGCCGACCATGCGTCGACTAATTTCGAAGGCCTGCTGAACAATCCGATCCTGAAGGATTTTAAGCCGCTGCTTTTTGATAGTTCCATCTTCAGTGTCAGGCAGGTCAGCCGCTGGAGTGCCGGGTCGAGCGCTGTAAACAAAGCTAAATGAGGTATCAAACCCAATTTCCTCAATCAACTTTATAGTAGCTGCGAAATCTGCTTCAGTTTCCCCAGGGAAACCGACAATAAAATCCGAAGAAATGCTTATATCTGGACGTATTGCTCGAAGGCGCCGTATCTTCGATTTGTATTCAATGGCCGTATGCCCGCGCTTCATGGCCATTAAAACTTTATCTGAGCCACTTTGCACAGGAAGATGCAGATGGCTAACAAGTTCTGGGACTTTGGCATAGACATCAATTAATGCATCGGAAAATTCTACTGGGTGAGAGGTGGTGTAGCGAATGCGGTCAATACCGTCTATTTCTGCGGCATAGGTTATCAGCTCAGCTAAATCACAGATTGAGCCATCGGGCATATCGCCTCGGTAAGCGTTGACGTTTTGCCCAAGAAGATTAATCTCTCTTACGCCCTGTTGAGCTAGATCACTTATTTCAGAAAGAACATCGGCTAGGGGGCGGCTGACTTCTTCGCCGCGAGTGTAGGGCACCACGCAAAATGTGCAGTACTTAGAGCAGCCTTCCATAATCGAAACAAAAGCACTGACACCTTCAGCCTCGGGTGTGGGTAAGTGATCAAATTTTTCTATTTCAGGAAAGCTAATATCGACTGCCACTGTGCCGTCCTGTTTTTTTGTCTCGATCATTTCCGGGAGGCGGTGAAGTGTCTGCGGGCCAAAGATCACATCCACAAAGGGTGCTCGTTTGGCAATAGCATCACCCTCTTGACTTGCTACGCAACCGCCTACACCAATAACTAAATCAGGATTTTTGTCTTTTAAATTTTTCCATCGTCCCAGTTGATGGAACACTTTTTCCTGTGCTTTTTCTCGAATCGAGCAGGTATTTAAGAGAAGGATATCCGCTTCATCGGCATTTTCTGTCGCTACCATATTGTGGCTCTCGCCCAACAAATCTGCCATGCGCGATGAATCGTATTCATTCATCTGGCAACCATGGGTCACAATATGGAGTTTTTTCACCGATTCAGTTGCCATAGCGTCCAAGTTTAAGTGTGATTGGTTAAGGAACTTGGCATTATAGCTTTACATCATTAATTGGCAATATTATCCGCTTAAATTATGGTATGATTGCCGCCGTTTTTTTTATTAGAATACATGTGATACTCAATGATAAATGATCCTATTTACAGAATTACTTTCTTGAACCAAGGTCAAGTTTACGAAATATATGCTAAACAGGTATTTCAGAGTGAACTTTGGGGTTTTCTGGAAGTAGAGCAGTTTGTGTTTGGTGAGCGGTCAAAAATGATTGTTGACCCTGCTGAAGAAAAGCTAAAGAGCGAGTTCTCATCGATAAAGAGAAGTTTTATTCCGATGCAGTCGATCGTGAGAATAGACGAAGTTGAAAAGGAAGGTGCGTGCAAGGTGTCAGAGGCACCTCAGGGTGGCAATATTAGTCCTTTTCCCTTTCCCAATGTGGCTGGGGCTAAGCCGGTAAAAGAATAAGAAATGTTCAGTCAGTCAATCATTTTGTATCGGCAAATTCTTTTCCGATCCACTAATCGTTGGGTGGGCATTTAAATAAGCCATAAACAGTCTCCACGGTGTATACTTTACATTAGTGTATGGTAAGGTTTTGTTATAAATTTCCGTGTTGAGCAGTTGCTCAGCATGGCAACTGTCAGAGTATGAGTTATGTTGGAACAGCAGGCGTTAAAATTACTGCCCTTCGAATTTGCTCGAGTCAATCGAGTGATTGTGGATAGCGAGCAAGAACAGCTGCTGGTTGGTCCGTCTGCCCCGCTTTGGGCGGTCGCTGAAGTCAGTCGCGTGACTGGGGCCAAGTTGCCAATGACCCATTTGGAAGAGACCGAATTTGATGCGCTGCTCAGCCAAATCTATAGCGGCCGCTCTGGAACATCCGAAGCAGTGATGGAGGATATTAAGGACTTTGTGGATATGGAGTCTGCTGCTGCTGATCTAGAAGATGTCAGTGATCTTTTAGATGCGGAAAATGATGACGCGCCTATCGTGCGGTTGCTCAATGCCGTACTGACAGAATCTCTAAAAGAAAATGCCTCAGATATTCATATAGAGCCCTATGAGAAAGAGGCATTGGTGCGGTTTCGTCTAGATGGCGTACTCAGGACAGTGCTATCGCCTTCAGTGCAAATTGCCCCGCTATTAATATCGCGCATTAAAGTCATGTCCAAGCTGGATATTGCTGAAAAGAGATTGCCCCAAGATGGCCGCATGAGTGTGTTGCTGGGCGGTCGCAGTATTGATTTACGTGTCTCCACAATGCCATCTAGTCACGGTGAGCGGGTGGTTATGCGTCTGCTGGATAAGGATGCCGGCAAGCTTAAGGCGCAGCAACTGGGTATGCCGCAGGATACGAAAGAAGAATTGGATCAGCTGATCTCTAGGCCCCATGGAATTATTCTGGTGACTGGCCCCACAGGTTCGGGAAAGACCACAACACTCTATGCCGCATTGCAGCAAATGGACCGTCAGCAACGCAATATTATGACGGTGGAAGATCCAGTGGAATATGACCTTCCAGGGATCAGTCAAACACAGATTAACCTTCGTGCTGGGATGACCTTTGCGCGTGGGTTGCGAGCCATTCTTCGCCAAGACCCAGATGTTATCCTGATAGGTGAGGTTCGCGATGGCGAAACCGCAGAAATTGCAACTCAGGCCAGTCTTACAGGTCATTTAGTCTTATCGACGCTGCATACCAATACGGCGGCTGGTGCTATTACTAGGTTGCAAGATTTGGGTGTCGATAGTTTCCTGTTGGCTTCCACTGTGAGAGGGATTATTTCCCAGCGTCTAATGCGCAGATTATGTATGGAATGTCGCAAAGAGGTCCCAGTTGATGAGTACCACAGCAGTCTATTAAAATTATCAAAAGGCGCCTCAATTTTTGAATCGCAGGGCTGTGAAAAATGCAACAATACCGGGTTTATTGGTCGTCAGGCGTTATTTGAATTGGTAACGGTAAGCGCGGAGTTGCAGTCCCTGATTCATGAAAATGCCGGCGAAATTGAGTTGGAGCAGTCAATCCGACAGCAGGTTCCAAGTATCCGTGAAGCAGGGTTTAACCTCGTGCGAGAAGGGGTGACCACGGTAGAAGAAGTGCTTCGAGTTACGAGCGTGTAAGCGGCATGCCTACCTTTGATTATTCAGCTTATAATAGTTCCGGCAAGCTTGTAGATGGCGTGGTGTCTGCTGATTCTGAGCGTCATGCTCGGCGGCTTCTAAAAGAAAAAAAACTGCTGCCATCAAAACTCACTGAGGTTGCGAAATTATCACCTAAATCTAAATTGGGTAGACGTTCTCGGGTCAATGAGTTTGACCTATCACTTGTGTTACAGCAGCAGGCCATACTGATTCAGTCGGGTTTACCCCTTGAAGACGCAATGCGCATGACCATTGAGCAGGCTGAGACCGATCGTCAGAAAAGAATGGTAGAAAGTTGGCGTTCAGAAATTATTGAGGGGCGAAGTTTCTCCGAAGCCATGCGTCGCTCACCTTACAAGATTCCAGAAAGCGTACTTGCCGGGGTTGGTGTTGGTGAAGAGAGTGGTCATTTACATACTGTTTTAATGCGTCTGGCTGAAGATATTGAGACGAGCGCTGAAAATCGAAAAACCGTCACTAGGGCGCTAATTTATCCAGCGACACTTCTCGGTGCCTCTATGTTGGTGGTATCAATGATGATGGTCTGGGTTGTGCCTAAGATAACCGCCATCTTTATTAGCTCTAATCGCGAATTGCCAACCATTACAAAAATTATTATTGCGATCAGTGAATTTACCCAACAATATGGTTTATTTGTGCTGTTGATTGCGATTATTCTGGGGGTGGGTTCGTCCTTACTGCTACGAAATCCTGAGCGCAAAAAACGTTGGCATCAGGTTATTTTGGGGATGCCAGGATTGGGGCGTTGGACAACCATGGCTAATGTTGCCGATTGGTCGCGAAGCCTAGGGGTGTTGCTTGGCAATGGTGTGCCGGCATTAGCCGCACTTAAAATATCCTCTGCGGTGGTAAGTAACCTTCATCTGCGAAGCAAAATGGAGCAGGTAACGGAAAGCATGCGTCGTGGGACTAGTTTGCAGAAAGCGTTAGAAGAGAATCAGGTAGGTAGTGGTTTCCTAATCCATATGGTGGGTAGCGGAGAGGCTTCAAGTGAATTAGATAAGATGTTGATACGGGTGTCCGAATACTATTCACTGCGCTTGGCTAATGCGGTTGAGGTATTCCTAAAATTAATTAATCCAGTGCTTATTATCTTTATGGGTGGCATTATTTTGTCGGTAGTTGCGGCAGTTATGTTGCCAATTATGGATATGGGAAATATGGTTTAAAGACTGGTTAAATTTTACAATTTGACAGTAAAAAGAGTACAAAAGAGGATCGATAATGAAAGCGTGTAATAAAAGAAAACAAGCAGGGTTTACTCTGATTGAAATGATGGTTGTAGTTGCCGTAATTGGTCTGCTTATAGCTATGGTTGGGCCTAGAGTTTTCAATCAGGTTGAGAAGGCAGAGCGAACTAGAGTCGCCCAAGACATTAGAGTGGTGGAGAATGCGCTTAAATTTTATCGCCTTGATAATTTTCGATATCCAACACAGGCGCAGGGTTTAGAGGCGTTGGTTACAGCGCCCTC
>Ga0066379_10000095_pt1 | contig 20546 bp, 11 predicted proteins | sample Knorr_S23_td_250_FD_70951 | JGI IMG/M metagenome (GOLD analysis project Ga0066379, IMG submission 70951) | Marine microbial communities from Southern Atlantic Ocean transect - Knorr_S23_td_250_ad_251m_LV_A | ecosystem: Environmental > Aquatic > Marine > Oceanic | place: Southern Atlantic ocean...
TGGCGCATTATGACTATTGGTCTGAATCAGTTAAACGTTCGGTGTTAATCGACTCAACGGCCGATATCCTTCTTTATGGAAATTCAGAGCGAGCACTGGTTGAACTTACTCATCGATTAGCTAATGGCGCTTCTATAAAAGATATTACTGATATGCGCGGTAGTGCTTTTCTACGCAAAAAAATACCACAGGGTTGGCGTGAAATTGATTCGACTCAGGTAGACCAAGTTGGTGCTACCAAGAAGCCTAAAAATCCCTATGATGCGCCTCATCCTAGTAACTGTGATGATGCTAAAAAAATACGAACCGAAGCTGAATCTCCAAAGGTTAGTCAGCAAGAGGCTCAAGTTGTCTCACTGGTGCCAGATACTCAGGCCATTAAAACCGATCCCAATAGTACCTATATTCGTATGCCATCCTTTGAGCAGATAGAAAACGACCCAGTGCTATACGCCCATTCAGATCGTATTTTTCACCGTGAGACAAATCCAGGTAATGCGAGACCCCTTGTGCAGAGTCAGGGTAGAAATGATATTTGGGTGAACCCACCACCGATCCCACTGGAAACTGAAGAATTAGATTGGGTATTTGAGCAACCCTACAAGCGAGTTCCGCACCCAACATATGGCGATGCCAAGATACCCGCCTACGAGATGATCCGCTTTTCGGTGAATATTATGCGCGGCTGTTTTGGTGGCTGTACCTTCTGCTCGATTACAGAGCACGAGGGTCGAATTATTCAGAGTCGATCAGAAAAATCGATTCTCAATGAAGTCGAAAATATCCGCGATATGACACCTGGTTTTACCGGTGTTATTTCTGATTTGGGTGGCCCAACCGCCAATATGTATCGCCTGAATTGTAAAGATAAAAAGATTGAAGAAACCTGTCGCAGGCCTTCCTGTGTCTATCCATCAATTTGTGTCAATCTTGAGACTGACCACAAACATACCACCCAGTTGTATCGTAAAACCCGCAACTTGGATGGCATTAAGAAAGTGGTAGTTGCTTCAGGTTTGCGTTATGACTTAGCGGTAAAAGATCCAGAATATGTTAAAGAACTGGTAACCCATCATGTGGGTGGCTATCTTAAAATCGCCCCAGAACATTCAGAAGACGGCCCATTATCCAAAATGATGAAGCCCGGTATGGAAAGCTATTACGAGTTTAAAGAAATGTTTGAGCGCTTCTCAAAAGAAGCCGGTAAAAAGCAGTATCTAATACCGTACTTTATTTCTGCTCATCCAGGCTCAACCAATCAAGACATGATGCATCTATCTCTGTGGCTTAAGCAGAATAAATTCAGAGTGGATCAGGTGCAGAATTTTTATCCTTCGCCCATGGCATCGGCAACCACTATGTACTTTACCGGTAAAAATCCGTTAAAGCCGCTTAAGCGAAACACTGAAGATCCTATTTTCAGTGCTAAAAGCAAAGAGCAACGAACACTACACAAAGCATTCTTGCGTTACCATGATCCAGAAAATTGGCCAATGTTGCGCAAAGCCCTGCGCCGAATGGGTAAGGCAGAGTTAATTGGTCATGGCGATGATTGTTTGGTACCCGGTGAGTCAAGGCGTGAAAAAGAAATTCAAAAACGTGAATCCCGCAAAGTAAAGCAAAAGCCCAAGGCTAGGGGTGCGCTGAATAAACGCAGAAGCCGTTAATCTATGCTGGAAAAAGCCGAGAGATTAATGCAGGAATAGCGGTTTCAACTCTAAGAATACGCGAGCCAATAGTGACTGCCTTAACACCAGCCTCTGCAAGTTTTTCAATTTCATAGGGAATAAACCCGCCCTCAGGGCCAACTACAAGCGTGGTTGGTTGCTGAATATTAATAGGGCAGTTAAGTGTTCCACTTGGGTGTGCAACTAAGGCTTGGGTGTTTTCAATCAAATTCCCCAACTCATCTTCAACAAATGGCTTAAAGAGTTTACGCAGATAAACGTTTGGTAAAACCGTATCGCGGGCCTGTTCTAACCCCAATATTAGTTCATTTTCTATTGCCTGTTGCGATAAGAAAGGCGTTTGCCAAAAACTTTTCTCGACCCGCGCCGAGTTAATAAGATAGATGTTTTTGACCCCAAGTGAGCTAATAGACTGTAGGCAGCGACGAAGCATTTTCGGTCTAGGCATCGCCATAATAAGGGTCAAGGGTAATGGCGCTGGCGGAGGGGTGTTGAGGCAAATATCCAAAATGGCAAGGTCGCTACTAATTGTCTTAATAGTACCAGTGCCCATTAATCCGTTGATTTCGCCGACACGCACAGATGAGCCTTCATCTAATTTATGAACGCTTCTAAGATGCTCTAATTGACGACCGCTAACAGTCCCTTGGCTACCGTTAATTTGGTTAGATTGCAGTAATAATAAATTCATTAGGGAAATTGTAACGGATTTATAACCTTAGGTTTTGATTTTTGTCTAGTGGAATTCGTATTATGTAGGCATATAATGAAGTGAAGTCCGGTTCGATTAACAGGATAAATCCGTCGCCTCCTAAGCGACTGCTGGGGGTTCGAGTCCCTCACCGGACGCCATTTTTAAGAGGTTAGCCAATAATTTTTGCTAGAAAAATTTCGTTTATGTTAGAGTTGGTATTATAAAAGATTATAAAAAGCATCAAAATTTTAGTGGTCTATAAATAATAAAAAGGTAACCATCATTTTTCTTCGCGTTAAAGTAAAGAATACGCTAAACCTAAAAGTATTAGCCTTGCTTCTCCTCATTATTCCTAGTTATGCGCTTTCTGACCAGCAATCTGAGTCAGTGAATGATGCAACTGAACACAAAATAGACGTCGAGACTTTGGATTACAAAGCTAGTCTTAAAGGTGTTTTTGGCGACAATAAAGTGCCTGTTGCTTACAAGCATCGTCGGGATAAGAAATGGTCAGAGCATGTTAAAGAGGCGCGGTCTTATTTTAGGATGAGATTGAGAGAATTCTTTAGCTATCTTCGAAGAATTAGAGTTGCCCTCAAAGACCCTGAAACTGATTGGGATAACTTCGATTGGAGTTATCCGGGCAGTAATGATTCTACGGATGATGATTCCACAGATGATGATTCCACAGATGATGATTCCACAGATGATGATTCTACGGATGATGATTCTACGGATGATGATTCCACAGATGATGATTCTAATAATTTGCCTATTCAAAAAGTCAGTGTTTCCAATCAGCCAACGGGTTTGTTGGGTGAAAATGTACAGCTGGATGTAGGCTATGTAGCCAGCGACCTTAACAACCAACTGTCTGGCTTGGGGTTGCGCGTTCATTTCGATAGTTCTGTTTTGAGTTTTAACTCCGTAAGTGATGTGTTGCAGCAAGATATTATTGTGAATGGAGAGGGTCCGGTAAATGATGTGGAGGATTTCGACAACAATCCACAGACGGATAGCTTTATTACATTTGGCTGGGCGTCTTTATTTAATAATTGGCCAAATACGGCGCTTCCGTCACTATTGTCTAAGATTACTTTTGGTGTTTCGACTTTAGTTGATTTGGAATTGGTTGCATCAACCGACATCAATTTTACCGGTATAACCACAGCAGCTGGTTATCAGTTTGAAAGTGAAAACTACACTCTTGAGTTAGCTGACTCTGAATCCACATGGGATTTTGATGGCAATGGGGATGCAGATGCGTTAACCGATGGTCTTATCATGTTGCGTCATTCATTTGGTCTTCGTGGAGAGCCGATGGTAAACAATGCTATGGCGCCCAATTCCCTGATGACAGTGTCACAGGTTGAAGAGAGAATGTCCGGTGCAGCTAAAATAGCTGATGTCGATAACGATGGCGATGTCGATGCATTGACTGATGGGCTGCTTTTACTTAGACATTTATTTGCCGTAGATGATGAGTCTTTGACTCATGGTGCTATTGGTTTGAAGGCCTCAAGAAAAACCAATGCGGCAATCAAAAAACATCTAAATAAACATATGCCTAAGAAGCGTTAGATTCTAAGTATTTACGGTAAAGTAATCGATAGTTACTTTTTTGGTAAGGGCTCAAAAGAGCCCTTAGATCCTCATAATTTATTGCCGTAGTAGGGTGCTAACGTTATTTTTTTGAATTAACAGATCATTTCCCTAACGCCCATTTCCATGTTGCAAGTATGTCAACGTTTTGGTCAATAGGCCCCCATACTATAAGCTTTCTTGGTTTCTAGGTAGTGGTTCTTTTCATGCTTAGAACTTGCTATTTGTTCGAATTGAACCAGTCGAACGACTTTGGTAGGCATTTAGTGCAGTATTAGGCTATTAAAAACCGCTCGTGAATTTGACCAAAGAGTCACCAAATAAAGACGATACAGGGTCTTTTTGTATATTGCACAGCGCGTAAATAACTTACTATTAGCACAATAATCTATAATAAGATTTAAAAAAAGAAGGGTGTATATGTTGAAATTTAATAAACTTGTCTTTGTTACTTTGTTTTTAATGTCCATAAATTTCTATGGTCTTAAGGCCTTTGCTAGCGATGGGGATGGTAGTTCTAATGCGCTTATAACCTGGGATTTTGACGACAATGGTGAGGCTGATGCATTGACAGATGGCCTACTATTACTTCGACATAGTTTTGGTTTAACAGGTGAAACATTAACAGGTGGTGCAATATCAGCCAGTTCCAGTCTATCTTCCTCAGGCGTAGAGGCGCGAATTCAGTCTTCATTAACGATTGCTGATATTGATGGTAATAACCAAGTTGATGCCTTAACCGATAGCCTCCTTTTACTTCGTTACCTATTTGGTTTAACCGGTGAAGTTTTAATTGCTGATGCAGTTTCAACTGGAGCAACCCGAACAACAGCAACACAGATTAGTGAATATATTGCTTCTTATTTACCAGGCCAGACTCCCATAGATAGTGAAGGAGACGGGTCTGCACCTACGCCTTCCGAATCTGCTAGTGATGTATTATCCATTTTTAGTGATAGCTATACTGATATTTCGGGTGTTAATTTTGACCCTAATTGGGGTCAGGCAACCTCAGTGTCAGTTGCTAATGGAGAGATCAATTACCAAAACTTAAATTATCAGGGTACAACCTTTGGTGGGCCGCGAGACGTTTCAGGGTATGGCTATTTCCATATTGATGTTCTTCCTCAAAATGCAACTTCGCTTCAGCTATTCCTAATTAATTCTGGTGCAGTTACAGGTGGCGGGCCGATCGAAACCTATTTTGATCTAAATTTGACGCTCAATCAGTGGAATAGTGTTGATATTCCATTGAGCTCTTTCTCTACAGTGGTAGATCTAACTAAAGTCGATGAAATTAAAATTGTAGGCAGTGGCACTGTGACTTTTGACAATTTGTATTTTGGCGGCGATTCTGGAAATGATAACGGTGGCAGTACTGGAGGAAATAACCAGGGTAATGAGGTTATTCCTACGGAGGAAATTTCAGTTTCAAATGGCGTTCTAGTGGGTGGTGTAAACTCAGACAAACCACAGTTTGTGGTTTATGTGTTTGACAACGACCCCATTTCAGGTGGTGTAAGCAACTGCTACGGTGGTTGCGCCTCAGCATGGCCGCCCGTTTATGTAACTGATGATTCAGCATCTGGCGTAACAAATCTTGATTCAATTACCAGAAGCGATGGCACTCAGCAGGTTACCTATGAAGGTCGGCCCCTTTATTTCTATGCAGGTGATCAGCAAGCAGGTGACAGAACAGGTGATAATGTCAACGGTTGGCATTCCATTGAATATGGCAATCTTGGTCAAATTAATAAGCTTTTCAATGACAGCACACCACTGGAGCCTATTGCATCATTTACTAGAGGCGATGGTGTTGTTGTGACCCGTCTTGCAGATCGTGGTCGAGATCGACATGCGAAAGATTCGGGTGTTCAAGACCATTATGATCATTATCTAGCCCATTATTGGCAATTTAGAACTATGCGAATTCAGCTAGAGGACTATGTGCCTTTGGGGCAAAGTAAAATTGCAGTTACTTGGATTACTGAAGCTCAATTGGGCGCCAAAGAGTTTAGAGTATGGTATGCAGGGCAGAACACAAGCGGTCAATTCTGGTTTAACCCTCAACCAGTTGGTCAGCAGGCAAATCCAAATGAGCCTGGTGTGGCCTATCACGGCTCAGGAACATGGAATGACGATTTTGTTAAGACCAGTTCTCAAGGTAGCCAGCATAAATATACCCTCAATATAACCACTAGATGGCAATTAGGTGGGCAGATTCAACAGACCCTTGCTATGGGTATGAATATGGAATTTGAGGCCAGTATGTTTCTACTAAACCCTCCAGCGGGTTCACGATTGAATTATTACGGTACAAGTTTTGTCTATGTGATAGGGCAAGAGGGTGTGCATCCCTTTCAATGGCAGTCGGGCCAGCAAGATGGCACCCCAATTCCTGAAAAAGGACTAAGCGGCGGCGGAACCACATTGGGTTATAACTATACCAATGAGCCAGCAGGTCGGTTTATGCAAATGGCTACCAATATGAGCCCAGGTAATGCTGAGCCATTTGTAAGAGGTCGTCGAGTCCACCATACAAGCTTTGTCAATGGTGTTCATGGTGAACGAAATGACAACCCAGTTTGGACGCAGCAATCAGGGAAGGCTGGCACGCGTTTCATCAATGATGCCTGTGCAGGCTGTCATGTGCGTAATGGTCGCGCCCTAGTTGCAGACGTGGGTGGTAATTTAGATAAATGGGTGTTCAAAGTAGGTGATGAAAATGGTAACCCATTAAGCGCAATAGGGCGTGTATTACAGCCAGCTAAAATTGGTGGTGGCACTTCAGAGGGTTCTGTAACGCTCGGGGCATGGACAGAACACAGCAATGGCCTAAGATCGCCAAACTACCAGTTCTCAAATGGCACACCGCCACAGTTCTCAGCACGAATCGCGCCGTCGCTAGTGGGTTTGGGTCTTTTAGAAGCAATTGATGAATCAACCATCATGTCATGGGCTGATGAAAATGATGCCAATAACGATGGAATTTCTGGACGCACGTCCCTTGTTGAAGATCCTATTAGCGGCGTAACAAGACTGGGACGCTTTGGCTATAAAGCTGGGGCTTTCAGTGTTAAGCATCAGGTTGCGTCTGCATTTAATACCGATATGGGTGTTATGACCTCAATGTTACCCAATCCAGATTGTGGCAGTCAGCAAACTAATTGCGGTAACTCTGGTTCTGAAATTGCTGATCAGCATGTTGACGATTTGGTTAAATATGTTTCCTTGTTAGGTGTTGGTGCACGTAGAAATTACAACAGTCAAGCTGGTGAAGCTTTATTTCAGACAGTGGGTTGTGCCGACTGTCATCGTCCGTCTGTTGTGACAAGTAACTACGCCCCCTTAGCAGAGCTGCGTGGTCAAACTATCTATCCATATACAGATTTACTTCTACATGATATGGGTCCTGGCCTCGCTGATAACCTAGCAGAGGGTTCTGCGAGTGGTTCTGAATGGCGTACCGCGCCACTCTGGGGACTTGGTTTAACAAAACATGTTATGCTAGGTGATGCCAAAGGTAATGACTCAGTATCCTTAGCTCGCGATTACCCCGATGACCTCAACCTAATTGGTTATCTACACGACGGGCGTGCTCGTACTATTGATGAGGCAATTCGTTGGCATGGTGGTGAGGCTCTTAATGCGAAGAACGCTTATGAAGCGCTTTCCACTGGTGAGCGAGATGCAGTTGTCGATTTTCTTGAAAGTCTATAGCTGATATATTGATAATATTATAAACTGATAGCACTAGAGGGCTTTAATTAAGCTTTTCTCGTATAAATTATGTGCGTCATAAATTGCCAAATAATCAATAATAATTTGAAGTGAAGCAAAGCAAGAGGGTTAGATGTCATTTATGAACAGGTGTTTTAGTTGTTTGACTATTCGTTACCTAAACAAATTAAACGCTAGAGATACTGTCAAAATACTCGCTGTAATATTATCTATTACAGTGAGTGGATATTCCTTTGCCAATGCTGCTGTCTGGTCTGGTTTTGGTGGTTCCACTGTCACCGACCAAGAAGTGCTTGAATTTCCAAATGGCGCAGAAACCTGGTCTGGATTTGCCAACACCAATGACAGCATATACCCTCTTAGTCTTCCCGATGGTGGCACTATAACCTTCACTGCTTCAGTGAGCGGATCAACCAGTGTTCGTTTTCGATTTGAACATCTACCTTATCCAGATGTAGATCCAGCCTATAACACGACTTCGGTATCTGTTAGTGGTACTACTGAAGCTACTTATTCAATCGCCATTCCTGAACAGGGAAGTAACACCTACCGTTCTTTTATCCTATACCTCAATGATCGAAACACGCCAGTAACCATAAAAAATGTTGAAGTGACGCCAAATGGAAATAATCAAAATGGCTGTGATTTTTCTCCACAGTCAAACGGTGTTTTAAAAATTGAGGCTGAGTGCTACAACATTGCTGACGGCATTCAAACCGAAAATACCAGTGATATAGGTGGTGGTGAAAATGTGGGTTACGTTGATACCTCTGATTCGATGACCTATGTTATAAACGCCCCCTCATCGGGTAATTATCGTCTTGATTATCGCGTCGCTAGTGCCAATGGAAGTAGCCCGGGTTTCAGAGTATTTATTGATAATGAATATTCAGATCTTTTCGCGATCCCTTCAACTGGTGGTTGGCAGAGTTGGCAGTCTGAGCAAGGTAGGGTAGTGAACCTGAATGCAGGTGCTCATACCTTCAGGCTTGAAGCAGCTTCGGCTGGAATGAATTTAAATTGGTTTAGCTTAACCCCAACCAATGAACCTGCCGATGAATCGCCCAATAGTGGCATTGGTGATATTAATGTTAATGGTGTTGCTGTAGATTCAACTAAATGGTTTCATCAAACGAGGTTGCCCAATGGCAACAGTTGGTACAATGGTGAAGTTCAGCACTATACCGATCGTGTCAGTAACGCCTTTGTTAGCGATGGCACCCTAAAAATTGTTGCCAGAAAAGAACCCTATACAGACCAAGGTGTCACCAAGCAATATACATCCACTAGACTAAATTCAAAGTTTGCTTTTAAGTATGGCCGCGTCGAATTTAGAGCCAAAATGCCAAGTGGATATGGTACCTGGCCAGCAGTTTGGATGCTCGGTAAAAATATTAGCGAACCAGGTACATACTGGGCAAATCAAGGTTTTGGAACCACTGGATGGCCAGCTGTTGGTGAAATTGATATTTTAGAGCACTGGGGTATAAATCAAGGCTATGCCCAGAGTGCCATGCACACCACCTCAAGTAACGGGGCTACGGTAAATCATGGTGGTCGCCATATATCCAATATTTCATCCGCATTTCATACCTACAGTATGGATTGGAATTCAAATAGAATTATCTTCAAGATAGATGGTATAGAGCATTATCGTTACAACCCTAGCGTCAAAAATGCCGACACTTGGCCCTATAATTCTGAATTTTTCTTGCTTCTTAATATTGCTATAGAACCTAATATTGATGGTGGCTTTACTGAAAGCGCCATGGAAGTTGATTATATTCGCGTGCACGATCTTAATAATCAGCTAATTTTCTCAGATGAATTTAGCTCTGATTCTGATGGCGATTCTGAGACCGATTCTGATGGCGATTCTTATCCAGATGATCAAGATGCATTTCCAAATGATCCATCCGAGTGGCTAGATACGGACGGTGACGGCATAGGTGATAATGCCGATAATTCATTTAATCATCCGATAGTGGGTGACTGGAAGTTAGCCCCAATTGATGCCGCTCTCGCAGTAGGTGAGCAACAGGGTGGTGGTGAATGGTGGTCAAGTAGTATTTCTGATATTACCACTAGGTCATGTTTTTTTGATGATATTTTTAGGTTTACCTCAGACGGTCAGTTTTACAACCTGATGGGTGATACAACTTGGCTCGAAGGTTGGCAAGAAAACCCAGGCAACGCCTGTGGTACCCCTGTCTACCCCCACAATGGCTCAAATTCAGCAACCTATGAATATAATGAAGACAACAATACCATTACATTAAATGGGACTGGCGCGCACTTAGGCTTACCTAAAGTAGTAAACAGCGGTGAATTGGCAGCGCCAAATCAAGCGCCAACCTCAGTTTCTTACCAAATTACAACGCTGACAGATAACGATTTAGTGGTAGACGTTAATCTGGGTTGGGGATGGTGGCGTTTTAATCTTCAAAAAGTAGCCAATACTGATCAAGATAACGATGGTGTAGATGATCTAGATGATGCATTTCCAACTGACCCAAACGAAACCATAGATACTGATAATGATGGTATTGGCAATAATGCTGATACAGATGACGATGGTGACGGATTTGCCGATGCCTTAGATGCATTTCCACTGAATAATTCAGAGTCTCTCGACACTGATTCAGATGGCATAGGTAATAATGCAGATACAGATGATGACGGCGATGGCGTTACTGATTCCGCTGATGCCTTCCCATTAAACTCAGGTGAATCATTAGATACTGATTCTGATGGTATCGGCAATAATACTGATACCGACGATGATGGTGATGGCGTTCTAGATACTGAAGATGAAGAGCCATTAAACCCAAATAATACCACTGACTTTCAAATTATTAGTGTAAGCAATAACCCCGTAGCAGCCAGCTCACAAGAGGTAACACTCGATATTGGCTATGATGTTTCTTCAGGCAATAATGCGCTTACAGGACTGGGTTTAAGAGTTCACTATGATAGTTCAGTGCTTGAATTTGTTGAGGTTGTAAATTTATTTACCACTGACAATATTATAAACGGTAGCCTCAGTGAAGAAGATTCTGCAGACTATGATAGCAACCCTAATACTGACCGTTTTATATCAGTTGCATGGGCCTCTATCTTTGGCAACTGGCCAGCGCTAGCACTACCGACAAATCTATTAAGTATAAAATTTTCTGTTAGTGCAAACGTAGCCACCCAAAATACTGAGTATTCAACCATTGGTTTCTCCAAAACTAGTAATGCTCAAGGCTTTGGTTTTTCAGCGTCAAGTTATCAACTGAAAATTGTGCCAGCCTCATGGGATTTTGATAAAAACGGTAAGGCAGACGCCCTAACCGATGGTTTGTTAATGCTTAGACATTCCTTTGGATTAACCGGTGACGCACTTTTAAGCGGTGCAATAGCAACAGATTCCTCGCTAGCCTATTCAGAAGTTGAGCAGTCCCTAGTGACATCCATGGTGATTGCTGATATTGATAACAATGGACAGGTCGATGCTTTAACTGATGGGCTTTTGTTGCTTCGTTATTTATTCGGGTTAACAGGAGAAACCTTAATCGATGGTGCTGTTGCGCTAGATGCATCCCGAAATACACATTCTGAAATTGAACAATATATTTTAAATCATATGCCTGGCGAAAATATGCAAGCGCCAGATACCAATCCGCCGCAAATAACCCTAAATGGTGATTCAACCCTAGGTCTAGCTATTGGTGATAACTATATTGAATCCGGAGCTAGTGCGGTTGATGCAGAAGATGGAAATGTTGTTGTAACAATATCTGGGGCAATTGGTGCAGGGCAGGGTACCTATACGCTTACCTATACAGCAGTCGACACTGCAGGTAATTCATCCTCAGTCACTCGAACGATAGTGGTTGATCAAGCGCCAAATATAACCAGTTTTTCATTTTTAACGGCCAATAATCCTGCGCTTTCAAACGATGTCATACTTGAGGTTGGAGCCAATACTATTGCTGGACGAATTCCTGAAAATGTATCTGTTAAGCAGTTGGTTGCCAGTTTTCAGCACGAAGGTGCAACAGTTGCGGTCGCTTCAGGCGATCAATCCAACGGTTTAACCGCAAATGATTTTACACAACCTGTAGAGTACAGGGTTTCAAAAACCTCTGGTGTTAGCAAGACCTATTCTGTGGATGTCACCAAATTTACCGGACTACCCATCGTCAACATCACAACCGATAATTTCGTATCTATTGACTCAAAAGACGACTATGTAACTGGGACAGTTTCAGTTGATGGCGGCCGCCATATCTCAGATATGGACGCTATGACAATGGAAATTAGAGGCAGGGGAAACTCCACATGGCAACACCCTAAAAAACCTTATCAAATGAAATTAGAGAGTAAAGAAGAATTTTTGGATATGCCTAAAGATAAGAAATGGATTTTCTTGGCAGAATATTCTGACAAATCTCTATTGCGTAATACCACAGCCTTTGAGCTTGGATATCTAAGTGGCTTAGATTGGACTCCGCAAGGCGAATTCGCAGAGGTTTACATCAATAATGCGTATGTAGGCACATACAACATTACGCAAAAGGTAGAAGAGTCTGGCAGGCGAGTCGATATTACCAATGATGGTTTTTTACTAGAGGTTGACCAAGACTGGCGACTTGATGCCGATGATGTTTATTTTTCAACCGATTCATTTCCAGTGATTGCTATCAAAGAACCAGGCATTGATCGAATTGATCAAAATGATTTTGCTTACCTTCAAGACGAGCGATTTATTTATATTAAAAATTATGTCAATCAATTTGAAGATGTACTGTTTGGCAGTAATTTTGCCAGTACTGTTTCAGGTTATGCCGCCTATATAGATGTAGAAAGTTTTATTGATTGGTTTTTAATTAATGAAATTGTTAAAAACGTAGATGCAAAATGGTTTTCAAGTATCTATTTTCACCTTGCTCCTGGCGAAAAAATAAAAATGGGGCCACTTTGGGATCATGATTTAGGTTTTGGAAATGTTGATTATGCCGATAGTCGTTACACTCAAGGTTGGTGGATTCAACAAAATCCATGGATAAATAGACTTCTCGATGATCCAGTATTTGTTTCACAGGTCAGAACCAAATTCGACTACTATCGACAGAATGAGCAATTTATCCTCGATAAAATCGATGCTTATACAGAAAAACTACAATGGGCCCAGCAGGAAAATTATTCCAAATGGCCAACCCTAGGCGAGTATGTATGGCCTAATCCAGTGATATTTGACACACATCAAGAAGAAGTTGATCACTTAAAGCAATGGTATCAAGACAGAATGGATTGGCTAGATAGCGCCATAAATTCGCTTTAAAATTGATATTTGCTTAAAAATTGATATTCGCTTAAAAATTGATAGTGGTCACAGTCTTTCATTTTTAGCTATACTTTCACACTGTGAGAATATTTAAAACATTCTCACAAACAAAACTAGTTAAAATTTAAGGTATCAATATGTCTAATCACAAAGCTTTGAATATGTTTGGTCGTTCAGGTAACCCCTCATTAAATGCCCAAACGTTCGCCAATAGTGCTAAAGACGCAAACTTTAGCAACTATGTACCAGCAGCAACCATGACCCTAGAGGGCACCGTAAACAAAACTGGTATATTGCTCGCGCTAGTGTTTATTTCAGCTTTTTATACCTGGTCAATGTTCTTCTCCACAGGAAACCCAGCCACTGTAATGCCCCTAGCCATAGGTGGTGCAATTGTCGGCTTGGTATTAGCGATTGTCACAATATTCAAAAAACAATGGTCCGGTATAACAGCGCCTTTATATGCCATTGCCGAAGGCTTATTTCTTGGTGCAATTTCAGCAATTTTTGAAGCCCAGTATCCAGGTATAGTTATACAGGCGGTTGGATTAACTCTAGGTACATTAGCCTCATTACTATTCCTGTATAAGACAGGTATCGTAAAGCCAACAGAAAACTTCCGTTTAATGGTTACCTCAGCCACCATGGGTATCGCATTGCTCTATCTTGTTAGTATGCTGATGAATATGTTTGGTTCCGGTGGTATTGGCTTTATCCACTCCAATGGCCTATTTGGTATCGGCTTTAGCCTGTTTGTTGTAGGTATAGCCGCATTAAATCTAGTTCTAGACTTTGACTTTATAGAACAGGGCTCAGAGATGGGCGCTCCTAAGTATATGGAATGGTTTGGCGCATTTTCTCTAATGGTTACTCTGATATGGTTGTATCTTGAAATGCTTCGACTTCTAGCCAAGTTGAGAAGCCGTTAATGGATGCCAACACAATAATATTCGGCGGTATTTCATTATTATCCCTAGCAGTATTTTTCTACTTGGGGCGCTTTAGAGCCTCATCCAAACAAACTGATCGAGAAGACCGGATAGACTGGTCTTCTCGTAAGTTTTCACTGTGGAAGATATTTCTTTACAGTCTGGTGGCAGTAGGCGGTATTATTTTGTTAACGCAGTTTATTTAGATCCAAGCTTACCTATTCAAGTTCCCCTTTATTCTAAACAGTAGTATTTGATTTAAAGCGTAATTCAGCGTTATTTTCCCTAAAAATCAATTTTTTTCGTGAACCCCGTCACAAAACCACTCAAAAAAAATTCTAACCACCTAAATCTATACTAGCTTAATAAAAAGGCGTGTTGTTGTTTCATTTGAGTACCTCTTAATTGGGTAGTTATTGTTGGTAGAAGTTCTTTTGTATCTCACTCCTAAATTTGATCGATTAATTGATATAAGGAGATATCCCAGTGGATATATTGAGAATTGTAAAGCTGACAGCTATAAGTCTAAGTATTGTTATAGGCCTATCTGCCTGTAATAACTCAACCCCAGAAACAAAAGAAACCGCTTACCAAAAACGCAACCAAACACTTGCCCTAGAAAGCGAACCTGCATCGTTTAGAAAATATGCGTTGGTTTCTAGTGGTGATATTAACGTGCAAAAAAACTTTACCACCGACGGCCCTTTGGCCGATGTGCATAGTAACGGGGCTATAAATGCCCGGAGCCTATCGCTCGATATATCTGGCAGAGTCACCGCAGCCAATAATCCAAATGGTGCTATTGTTCGCTCATTTAACTATGACAGCCCATTAGATGAAAAAGAGGGTAAGTATGTACAAATAAGAGCCTTAAAGGTCAGTGAATACCTTAATACCAACAACCTTGATGAATACTATCTACTGACCGCTGATGGCAAAGCCCTACACAGACAGCAAGGGGCAAAAGATACCCAGATCGCCAACAGCGATATAGAATTTTTATACGAAAATAACACATGGACTTTAACCACCAACCAAGCCACCTTAAATGCCCCTTTAGTTGTAGAGACCAGCCTTTCCATTCAAGCGACTAATTTATTTATCGCAGGTACCTTGATGGTTAAGGGTGACTTAGATGCGCGGGGTGAGCTAAATATCAATACCGGCACCCCCTTTGAAAAAGCCCTAATAGTCGATAGAAATATTAGCGTTGAAAAACTAGTCACCATTGGCCGCCTTCATGGCAGTGGGTCATTTACCTCCTATGGCGAAGTTAATATTTTAGGTAATGCCGAAATTGATGGTGATGTGAATTTATATGGCGATGCCAAAATTAACTTCCTTGATAATATTTTTAAAGCAGCGCTTTACGAAGCCCAAGAACAGGCCGGTGAAGAAGCCATATCCATGACGCTGGTTCATTCCCAGTTATTCTTAGATGTAAAAGGCAAAAACAGCGTGGTGCTTTTCACCTTTGTTGAGGGTGACTATATTCTTAACGAGAACATACTGAACTCACTAATAAAAAATAACCAAATAGACGACTTTAAATTTAAGTCCTACCTCTATGGTGCCAGTATCGACTATGGCGCACAGCTGCAAAAATTTGACGGCCTAAGCCCTTACTTTGCCGACAAGCAAGCCATACTCAAAAAACTCGCTGACGAAGGCTATACCGGCATTAAAATTAGCGAAAGCCTGGATATAGCGCCTTCTAACTTGTATCACAGCTTCAAAGATCAACAGGGAAACCTACTAGGCACCTATCAGGTTTACTCCCTTGCCAATGCTTTTAATCAAGATAACCCAATAATGCTCACCCAAGAAGATAGAGAGGGGGCTATCTATGCAATGGATAACAAAGCAGAGATTGAACAGCAGCAAGAAGACCAAGCAAAAGAGCAATTTGCTATCGCCAAACAGGAAGTTGTTGCCAGTGACGACTATGATAAAGAGACAAAAGAACAACTTTTAACCGAGATGAACGACAGCATGGACGCTGAACAATCAGTAGATAAGGTTGCGCTAGAGAAAGAAGCCACCGAAGACAGAGTCAATGAATGGGTCGAATATAAAGACCTAGCGACCGAAAACAAGGAAGTCGAAGTCGCAGAAATAGCCATTGAGGGCAAAGGCCAAACAAGGGGTTGGTTTAAAAAGTTAAGACGTAAATTTAAACGATTCTTTAGAAAAGTTACTTTTAGGAATTGCAAAAAGAGATATGAAAAAAGGCGGATTAAGGGGGTTAAAAGCGATAAGACTTGGGAAACGGGGGATGATTGGTATAAAGATATTACCATTCACAATGCATATTGGGGTTATTGCACACCAACTTCTATAGCAATGATTATTAATTATCACCATCATACTATAAAAAAGAGGGAAACACTCTATGTGTTTCCTAAAGAACAATATAGTAGTACCAACGATTTATCGAAAGAACTGGGTAGAAAATTTAAGGTAAGAGGGAAGATAAACGGTGATGGGCCAGCTTGGTTTCGATATTTCAGTACAGTTCCACATGAAACTAAAAAAGCTATTAGGAAAAATAATATGAGGGGCCACGCTTTTACTTGGTACTACTCTTCTTGGAATAGAGCTTGGCATCATCGTTATATTTCCCACTATATAAGAAGAAATCAACCTGTAATGGTCAATGTTGATAAAGTTAGGGTATCCGGTTTGAAGAAACCAGTTAGAACTCACAGTATGCCGGTGATTGGCTATAAACGGCAAAAATACAGCGGCTCATGTTGGAAACGTGCGTTACCTGACAGAAGGTGGTTATTGGTTGATACCACATACAAACAAAGAGGCTATATGCGCTTTGATTCAAGATCTAATTATGGAAGATTTGGTTCGGTGACTTATGTCAAAGTATATTAAATTATCAGTAATTATTATGTCAATATGTTTGGCGGCCGCCTGTTGTGGCTGTGGTCCGCCAATTTATCAAATTTACTTCGATCAGTTATTTTATGACGATCAAGATGTTCTTGTACTTGGCTACAGGGCATTTGAAAATAATCCAGATAATATTACAAAGTTTGCTAAGTTCAATACAGATACTTACAAATGGGAAGCATCTAATGTTGCCAAAAAGGTGATAGCTGATGAAGAGATAACCACAGCCAAGGGTAAAACCATTGTTAAGAACGGGGATGGTGCTGTTTTGTTTCAACAGCCTATTCCCAGTATCTCTGATATTGAAAGCCAGACTGATATTTTATTGCCCAACCCACATGTTTATTATGAATACTTTCAATCGGGTAAAGATTATCGTTGGGATAGAAAAACAATTATTGCTAATGTGGGTATCAATAAAGAAGTTACAGGCGACTATTATGATTTTACCAAAATACATAGCTTTTTATTTGAATATGATGAAATAAATAGTCTGTGGAATATACGCCACTTAAGACAGTTAACTCCCAAAAGTTCGCTTTATTATGGTGGAACAGATCATTCTAGCAATTCAGAAATATCAAGTATAGATAGTATTTCTAGACAGAAGCTTTATGTGAATTCTAATATTTCCCTGTGCCAAAGTTGGGTGGGCAAAGATACTTTTGAAGGTATTTATGATAATTCAATTAAGTGTCTAGTTAAGTATGAAAATGGTGAGATTTCACTGCAAAAACTCTACGGTGAAATCATGCCCGCTGAGTACAGCGGTACCATTAAAAAAATATATGAGTCTACGGATTTCCCTAGAGTATATTTTGATAAAAACCAAAATCTTTATGCCTTCTACAACAACACCAAAGAAGCCGAGGGCAAATACTTCTACTTTGAAATGTATAAACCCGATCAGCCAACATTAGCCCAACATAAACAAAAGATTTATTGGTAGCAAAGGAGTGCTAGCCTATGTCAAAGTTTATTAAATTAATACCAATTATATTAGTGTCGACCTTTATTTCCGGTTGCTATTTTGAACCTTTCTGCGGTGACGACTGTGATTACACTACCTATAGTTTTTTTGATTTCCCCGAATTCTTTTATGACGATCAGGACGATCTGGTTATTAGCTATAAAGCCAATATGGATAACCCAAAGAGTATTAGAAAGTACGCCAAATTTAATATGGAAACTTACAAATGGGAAACCTCTAAAGTTACTAAAAGGGTGATAGCTGATGAGCAAATTGCCACATTTGGTAAAACCATTATTAAGAATTCGGATAATGCAGTGGTATTAGAGCAGTCAATTCCTAGTATTTCTGATATTCAAAGCCAGACCGATATACCACTTTCCAATGCAGAGGCTTATTACAACTACTTCAGAATAGGCAATGATTATCGCTGGGATAGAAAGACAATCCTTATTAATGTGGGTATTAATAAAAAGACTGATGAATGGAACAGAAGTAGTTTTACTGGAAAACATAGCTTTTTGGCCGAATATAACGATATAAATAGCCTATGGAATATAAAGCATTTGCATAGCTGGTCAGGTGATTTTATTTTTAATACGGCTTCTTTAGACCTTAAAAATTCGAGTAATTTTTATTCATCATATAGTAAAAGTGGTTGGGGTTATAGGGCTTTTGTAAACGCGAATATATCACTTTGCCATCAACAAGATGGTGGCTATGATGATCCGTACAATACTTCTATAAAATGCTTGGTTAAGCATGAAAATGGTGAAGTTTCACTGCAAAAACTCTATGGTGAAATATTGCCAGTTCAATATGCTGATGTCCTTAAAGACTTAAATCAAAATAAATTTTCCAGACCAGCAACCTCAAGAGTATTTTTTGATGAAAAGCAAAATATGTATGTTTTATACAACAAAACCGACGAGGCCAAGGGCAAATACTTCTACTTTGAAATGTATAAACCCGATCAGCCGACAGTAGCCCAACATAAACAAAAGATTTATTGGGACTAATATGCTTCGTTTTATATTTTGTTTGTTAATTATTACTCCTGCCGCCTTAGCGGATATTTATTCCTATAAGGGGCAGGATGTTTATTTACAGCAGTTAGAAGAAGACCGTTACCTTAACGCCAAGGGTAATGTGGTCAGTCTTAGCGGTAGTTTTTTTATCAAACTAGACAAGGAGTTGTCAGTGATTTTAGATAAATACAATTTACAACTAGTTAAAACCTATTCCAATAATCTTTACAAAGTTCAACCCACATATAAGACCGATTTATTGGCGTTAATTGAAAAGATCGATGCCGACCCCTTAACCCAGTATGCCTACCCCAATTTTATTAAAAAAATTCAAGCACGATGAGACTCGTTTTATTCTGTTGTTTATTTCTGTTGCTGGGTTGTAACAGTAAGAATAATTTACCAACTCCTGAACCCCTGTATCAAGAGCAGTGGGCGATTCATTACAACAAACCATTTTATGATGCCTATAAAATTGACCAAAATGCCCATATTAATACTGAGGGGGTTACCTATACGGGCAGGGGTATAAAAATAGCGGTTATTGATATTGGCCTAGATAAAAACCACCCAGAATTTCAAAACAATATTATTAATACCATCAATAGTGCCGATGGCTCGGATGATGTGCGTTGTCAGCACTCAGAAGACTGTTTTCACGGTACCGCAGTCACAGGCATTATTGCCGCCAATATCAATGGCTATGGTTTAAGGGGTATTGCCCCAAATGCACAGATTAGTTTTATTAAACTCGATTTAGAAGGTTATGCAGGTGATGATGAAATCCTAGCGGCATTTGACTATGCTGAAAAACTGGATGTGGATATTGTCAATAATAGCTGGGGTACCGAAGATGTATCGCCAGTGATTATCGAAAAAATTAACCATATGGCAACCAAGGGCAGAAATGGAAAAGGTATCCTATTGGTTTTTGCTAGCGGTAATGATGGCAAAGAAGTCTTTAACGACGAATCAATGCTTGAGACTGTGATCGGGGTAGGTGCGACTGATACAGATAGCCTAAGAGCCATTTACAGTAATTTTGGCACTGGCCTAGATATAGTGGCACCCGGCGGCAATAACTTGGGCATTACCACCACCAATAAAAGAGATGATGGCAACGGTGAATATATAAGCGCAGAAGCCCCAGTCCCCTTTATAGGCACCTCCGCATCAACACCAATAGTCAGCGCTGCTTTAGCCTTATTACTTGAAAAGAATCCACAGCTCACCCGTCAACAGGTTCAGCAACTGATAAAAGACAGCACCGATAAGATAGGCAATGTTGAGTATATTGAGGGGCATAACCCCTATTATGGCTACGGAAAGCTAAATGTGGGTAGGTTGTTGGAGTAGTGGCTTTATGAGGTGCTAAAGAAGGAGGTTTTTCTAATAGGGCGGTGGGATAGGGATGGGTGCTTATCAGCCTATGGGCTGAACGCAGTCTTTCAGACCGCCTTTGGCGCCCAAAATGCGCTGCATTTTGTCGAACCCTGCTAGGCTTCTCACCCTAAATCCCAGCCATAAAAAAACCTCCCGAAGGAGGTTTTTCTAATATGGCGGTGGGATAGGGATTCGAACCCTAGATAGGCTATTAACCTATGCCAGTTTTCAAGACTGGTGCATTCAACCGCTCTGCCATCCCACCTAATTTTTTA
>Ga0066379_10000104_pt1 | contig 19834 bp, 16 predicted proteins | sample Knorr_S23_td_250_FD_70951 | JGI IMG/M metagenome (GOLD analysis project Ga0066379, IMG submission 70951) | Marine microbial communities from Southern Atlantic Ocean transect - Knorr_S23_td_250_ad_251m_LV_A | ecosystem: Environmental > Aquatic > Marine > Oceanic | place: Southern Atlantic ocean...
CGCAATCATCGGCGTTTGGGCTATATTTTATGGTTGCCACTACTGGCTTGGTCAGCCAGTGGTTTTTATCATCTGTGGCAGATGTCACTGGTAGAATCCGAATATGGTATTCGTTTAGATCAGCCGTTTGATTCGCTTAATTCACAAAATCTTAATACCCAGAGTTTAAAAACACTACAAGATCAGTCCATCAATAGTTTGTCATTGCTTCGCGGCCCTGATTTACGCCTTTATTGGCGTGCTAGCGTGGCGCAGTCCGCTGAGCAAACTATGCTTGATCGCGAACAGCGTTTTTCTGGAAAGCCTAGCGAATATACGGCACTGTATTTGCCCGCTTCCTTTGAGGGCGAGATAGCGAATTTAAATGATGTGCAAATAGCTGAGGCGATGGCATTGCGATTTTCTGGTTTGGCTGTGTCGCAGTTATCCAAACCCATGCCGGTCAGACGCTTTGGGCCCGATTATGATTTTCGCAATAAGCGCTTGCCGGTATGGAAGGTGGCGTTGGCTGATAGCTCAGCGACTACCCTGTTTGTGGATACCACCACAGGTATTTTAGTGGATAGTAGCACCCGTATAGATCGCGCCGAACGCTGGAGTTTCTCGGTGCTACACAAATGGAGTCCGCTGACTGGCTTGACCGGGCGCAAGTTGCGCGATGGCCTGATGGTGGCTACGGTTGTTCTACTGCTATTGATTAGCGCATTGGGTGTCGCGCTGTTAGCGAAACGCAGAAATAAGTAACCCCCCCTAGTTGTTTAATCTGTTCAGACTTAGTTTGTTAAATGGTCTAAACTGATTGCTATGTATTTGATAATTGTAGGCAGCTTGCTAGCTCTGGGAAGGTTCGGTTATGAATCTTAGCCACAAAGTTCCACCGCTGGTTGTCGCTTTAGTTTTTGCTGCGCTTATCTATTTGCCAGTCTATTTGCCAGCTGACTTTCTACCAAGGTTAGTGTTTGACGGTCAAAATATAATGGCATTATTTGTTGCTATAGTTGGCTTAGGGGTAGTTTTGTTGGCAATTATTTCGTTGATTAAGCTGAAAACGACGATAAATCCGCTAACGCCTGAGTCAGCTTCTGCATTGGTAACCACCGGACTATTTAAATTTAGTAGAAACCCAATGTATCTGGGTATGCTATTACTTATAGTAAGCCTATGGATTAATACGGGTGCTGTGATGGGTTTTATTTGGGTGCCAGCTTTTGTGGTCTATTTGAATTATTTTCAAATAGCACCTGAGGAGCGGGCGATGAAACAGCTTTTTCCAGGGAGGTATGAGGCCTACTGCCAACAGGTAAGACGTTGGTTTTAATTTTACTTTAAGGGATTACTTATGTTTAAAAAATTAATCATTTGTTTGATGTTGAGCTGTCTTGGAGGCTGTACGCTTCTGAGTATTCCTTTGGCTGTGGTGGATACGGCAGCCGGCATTGCTAAGTTGCCAATTACAGCGGTTAGCAAGGTGGTAGATACTGTGAATGATGACGGGGATGACGAGTAATTGAGTCTCGCGTTGTTGATAAAAAAGGGGGGCTATCTGTGCCCCTTTTTACTTGAGTGCCTGATTTAAAGCATTAGACTTTTTGATGATTTGCCTGCAATTTCTTGTACCAATTTTGGCACAAGAAAGCCGGGTAGTTGCGCCTGAATTTGTCGAAAAATGTCTATAGCTTGATCTTTTGGTACATCAAAATGACTGGCACCCTGAACGGGATCGAGCCGATGAAGGTAGTAGGGCATTATGCCCGTATCAAACAGTTTTTCACTTAAACAGACTAGGCTTTGTGGACTGTCATTGATGCCTTTGAGCAGTACGCTCTGGTTAAGGATAGTTATTCCGATGGCTTTTAGTCGATCGATGCCTAGGCTTAACCCTGAGTCGATTTCATTGGCATGATTAATATGCATAACCACTGTTGGTTTTAGTCGTGTATTTCCCAGCCAGCTGAGAAGTTGATCATCTATTCGGCTCGGAATGACTACCGGCAGTCTGGTATGAATACGCAATCGTTTGATATGCTCGATAGATTCTATTTTCTGGGTAAGCCAGCCTAAAAAATTATCATTGGCGGCCAATGGATCACCGCCACTGTAGATGATCTCGTTAATCTCTGGTCTGTTTTTTAAGTAGTCTAATGCCTTAAGCCACTGCTGTTTGCTCTGCCGATTTTCTTCATAGGGGAAGTGACGACGAAAGCAGTAGCGACAGTTGATAGCGCAGTTAGGGCTGATGATCATCAGCACTCTATTGCGATATTTATGTACAATGCCGGGCACTGGATTGAAGTTTGATTCGTCAACTGGGTCTTTGCTGAAATTAGTATCAAGACTGAGTTCAGATTTAATAGGTAGCACCTGTTTGAGCAGTGGGTCCTCAGGGTTGCCGTATTCCATTAGCTGAACAAAGGGTTGCGGTACTTTAATGGGGAATTCCGTCGCCGCTTGCTCGGTGGCGTTTAAATCATCAGTATTAAGACCAAGTTGGTTTAGTAATTCATCAATCGAGCTGACACAGTTGCTTAATTCAGCTTTCCAGTCTGAGTGCAGATTAATCAGTTGGCTTGCGGGATCAATTGACATTTAGTAGTGATTCTAAGCATAGTCTAGGCTGAGAAGTTTACGCTATTTTTTTGATAAGAGTGGCAATTACAGGAATAATTTTTGCAAAACGATATAGCTTTTATGAGGCGAGCATTAATGCTTGCCGAGCAAGCCGCAAGCATTGGAGAAGTGCCTGTGGGTGCGATTGTGGTTGCCGATGGTCAGGTGATTGGTGAGGGTTTTAATCGTCCCATAGAATCTTCTGACCCCACCGCCCATGGGGAGATTGTTGCTATGCGGAATGCAGCTAAGGCAATGGCTAACTATCGTCTAACTGGCTGCGATCTCTATGTCACTATAGAGCCCTGTACCATGTGTGTAGGTGCGATGGTCCATGCGCGTATTCGGAGGCTTATTTTTGGCGCCCCTGAGCCTCGTGCAGGTGCTTTAACGAGTCAGCTAGCATTGATGGATGCTGAGCACTTTAACCATAGGCTTGATTGGACGGGTGGTGTGTTGGAAAAAGAATGCAGTGAGTTGATTAAGGACTTCTTTAAGCGTCGAAGATTGCCCAATAGTTGATCTTTACAGGGCATCTGGAGTAAAGGGTTCCCAGTTTTCTCTTTCTCTGGTCTCAGGTGTTTTTTGGGTGGATTGTTTTGAGACCGAATTCAGTTGCAGATAGGATCTATAGTACTGAATATTATCCACATAGATAACAGGTTCATTGCCCCGCGCGTAGCCTCTTTTTACGGTGCTGTAGTATTTCTTTTTGCTGAGTAGAGGTAGATGCTTGCGCACATCAATCCAAAGATCTGGGTTTTTGTTATTTCGCACAGTTAATATCCGCGCATCTTCTAAATGACCAAAGCCCACATTATACGCGGCTAGTGCAAACAGTGTGCGATCTGGATCCTGTATGCGTTTAGGTAGGCGCGATTTTAGTTTGAGAAAATAAGCCACTCCGCCCTCTAGGCTCTGGATGGAGTCTAGACGATTACTAACCTTCATTTCTCTGGCTGTATCCAGTGTCAGCATCATTAAGCCGCGAACGCCGGTGGGTGATTTTGCCCGAGGATTCCAATGAGATTCTTGGTAAGCAATAGCGGCAATAAGATGCCAGTCCATATTGTGTTTAGCTGCAATTTTTCGAAACAGTGGCTCAAATTTAGGCAGACGATGGGTTACCAGTTGACCAAGCTGTTGTGAATCGGCGGCTGAAAAGCGTTTGGTTTGCGCAAAAAGCTGTTGTTTAACGGTTTCTAGTTGCCCGCTGTCGATATAATGCTTGAGAAAACGATTGGCTGCTGCGAGAAGCGTGCCGTCACCATGGGCTGGAAATACCCAAGCAATGGATTGCGGATCGGTTATATCAAAGGCTCTGCGAGCATTTGGGTAAATATGTCGGTTAATATCAAATGCCAGAGAATCGGCCACCGTGTAGCTAATTTTACCCTCATGAACCCTGCGTATCATCTCGCTCATTTCGGCATCATTTTCTTCTATCCATCTTAGGTTGGGTAATTGCTCGCGGAGTCTGTGTAAATTTTCACTGTGCGAAGAGCTGGCAATAACCGATAAATCACCCTGCAAATCGGCCATCGATTTAGGTTGTTTATCACCTGCCCGATAGATAAGTTGTTGAACCACCTGATGGTAGGGTGCGGAGAACCTGAAAGATTTACCGCGGTCAGCTGTACTGACTAAGTTGGCAGCAGCGAAGTCACCCTGCGGTCCACCAACCGAAAGCAATAGGCTGGACAGAGTTGATTTTGCGGTTATCCTTAGCTCAACTCCTAAGCTATCGGCAAATGCCTTGGCTACCACATATTCAAAGCCATTTTTACCATCCCCATCTTCAAAATAAGTGGTGGCTCCTGGGAGGGTAAGTACCACAAGATGTCCGCGTTTAATCACTTTTTCAAGATCGCTGATATGGGTGCTATCAGAAATATAGGTCAAGCACAGTATGGCGATCGCTATAAGCATGCCGCGGTTGCGGAGGGTTTTCATGCGAGAGGATAATGGATCCATTGATAGCCTTTTTTAATGTGCTAAGTGGGATGATTTGTGCTCGAAACAAATATTTTACATGGTTTGGGCCCTGTCGCTAAATTTCTGTGCAAACTTATGCATCTATATCTGCCTAAAACCTAAATTTTCAGATAAAATGGGCGGTTTAAAATAACTGCTTAATTTTGGGACTCATCCTGTATGATTATTATTTCTGGCGCACCTGCTCTTTCCGCCTTTCGCCAAAGAAAATTGCTTGTTACGTTAAAGCAGGCAGTCCCTACGATTACTGATGTTACGGCCGAATATCAGCACTTTGCTGATATTTCAAAACCATTATCTAATGAAGACACTGATACTCTCAAAGCGCTAATGCAATATGGTCCAAAGGAGCAGGCGGTTTCAGCCAGTGGTCAATTGCTTTTGGTTGTTCCCCGGCCGGGCACTATTTCTCCTTGGTCAAGTAAGGCTACAGATATTGCCCATAACTGTGGCTTGCAAGATGTTGTGAGCGTCGAGCGTGGCACGGCTTACTATATTGAGTCCAGCGAGCCCTTGTCAGAGCAAGGGTTAAAAGAGATAGCTGATCTGCTTCACGATCGCATGGTGGAAACTGTTTTCACTGATTTACAGCAGGCCGAAACACTTTTTGTACAGCATCAACCCGCGCCACTGACCGAAGTGGATATTTTGGCTGGTGGTGTTGAGGCGCTAAAAGAAGCAAATATATTGCTAGGTTTAGCTCTAGCTGATGATGAAATTGAGTATTTGGTTTCAAGCTTTCAGGGGCTTGAGCGCAATCCAACCGATGCGGAGTTGATGATGTTTGCTCAGGCTAACTCTGAGCATTGCCGTCACAAGATTTTTAATGCCAGCTGGACCTTAGATGGCGAAGATCAGGCCAATAGCTTATTTGCCATGATTCGCAATACCCATCAATTGGGTGGTGAGAATGTCCTTTCAGCTTATTCGGATAATGCGGCGGTGGTCGCCGGTAGTACAGGCGGGCGTTTCTATCCTGACCCATCCTCAAAAGAATATGGTTACTCTCAAGAGCCGGTGCATCTATTGATGAAAGTTGAGACCCATAACCACCCGACAGCCATTGCGCCTTTCTCTGGCGCGGGTACTGGATCGGGCGGTGAGATCCGCGACGAGGGTGCTGTGGGTCGAGGGTCCAAGCCAAAAGTAGGCTTGGTTGGTTTTACCGTATCCAATTTGCAAATTCCCAACTATACCCAGCCATGGGAAGAGGATTACGGTAAGCCAGATCGAATAGTATCGGCCTTGGATATTATGATTGAGGGCCCCATAGGGGGTGCGGCGTTTAACAATGAATTTGGTCGGCCCAATCTGTGTGGTTACTTCCGTACCTTTGAGGCGGATTTTGCTGGTGAGCGGCGCGGTTATCACAAGCCAATAATGATCGCTGGTGGTTATGGCAATATTCGTGAAGAGCATGTGGATAAGCCTGAGTTTGCCCCCGGTGCAAAACTAGTGGTACTCGGTGGCCCTGCGATGTTGATTGGTTTGGGTGGCGGTGCTGCCTCGAGTATGACTACAGGTAGTAGTTCAGCTGATTTGGATTTTGCTTCGGTGCAACGACAGAATCCAGAGATTGAACGGCGCTGTCAGGAAGTAATCGATCAATGTTGGCAGTTGGGTGATGCCAATCCTATCGCCTTTATTCACGATGTGGGTGCGGGTGGTCTATCCAATGCGTTACCTGAGTTGGTGAAAGATGGTGGAACAGGTGGCATCTTTGAGCTGCGTACTGTTCCCAATGATGAGCCCGGTATGTCGCCGGTTGAAATTTGGTGTAATGAGGCTCAAGAGCGCTATGTTTTGGCTGTTAAGCCGGAAGATGTTGAGCGTTTTGAAGCTATTTGTCAGCGTGAAAGATGTCCGTTTGCCGTGGTAGGTGAGGCCACTGAAGATAAAACTATTCGGGTTACAGATCAGCAATTTGATAATAATCCAGTTGATTTGCCGATGTCAGTATTGTTTGGCAAGCCACCAAAAATGCATCGTGCTGCCAACAAGCTGGAAGTGGCCAGTGAAGATTTTGCTACTCAGTATTTAAATATCAATGAAGCGGTTGTTCGCGTGTTGCAGCATCCGGCGGTTGCCAGTAAAAGTTTTCTTATTACCATTGGTGATCGCTCGGTGACCGGTATGGTGGCTCGAGACCAAATGGTCGGCCCTTGGCAGGTTCCGGTGGCCGATTGTGCGGTCACTACGGTTACCTATGATAGTTATGCGGGTGAGGCCATGGCTATGGGAGAGCGCACCCCGCTGGCATTGATTAATGCCCCAGCCTCAGGGCGTATGGCAATAGGTGAAGCTATAACCAATATCTGTGCTTCACAGATTGGTGATATTAAAGATATCAAACTCTCTGCTAACTGGATGTGCGCCGCGGGTTCTGCGGGCGAAGATGAAAAACTCTATCGCACGGTAGAGGCGGTGGGTATGGATTTGTGTCCTAAACTAGGTATTACTGTGCCAGTGGGTAAAGACAGTATGTCGATGCGCACTGCTTGGCAGGATAATGGTGAAGAAAAATCAGTGACTGCACCTTTATCATTGGTTATCACCGCCTTTTCGACGGTGTTGGATGTACGCAAAACCCTGACGCCACAACTGCGCGACCAGTCGGATGAAACTCAGTTGGTTCTAATTGATTTGGGCGCCGGCGCCAATCGTCTGGGTGGTTCTATACTGGCGCAGGTCTATTCGAAAATGGGTAGTGTGGCGCCTGATGTGGATGATGCTGATGCGCTAAAAGCCTTTTTTAATACTATGCAGAGCTTGATCGAAAGCGATAGCCTGCTGGCCTACCATGACCGCTCAGATGGTGGTTTATTGACCACTCTTGCCGAGATGGCATTTGCTGGCCATACCGGTGTTTCGGTTGATATTGGTGCCCTAGATAAGGATGCAATGGCGGTGTTGTTTAATGAAGAACTCGGTGCCGTTATTCAGATTAAAGCAGATCAGGCAGTCGAAGTAATAGAGCAGTTTACTAGCGTTAATATTAATGCCCATGCTATAGGTACGGTTAATCGCGCTGATAGCATAGATATTAGCTCCAATGGCGACCTGCTGTTTTCAAAACCGCGAGCGGAATTACAAGAACACTGGAGCCGTACCTCCTATCAAATTGCTGCCCGCAGAGATAATGCAGACTGTGTTAAAGAAGAGTTTGATCGTATTGCAAAACCGGATGCTGGGTTATCCGCCAAGCTTAGTTATGATCCTTCCGAGGATATCTGTGCGCCTTATATTCAAAAAGGTGCAAGACCGAAAATGGCTATTCTGCGTGAGCAGGGGGTCAATAGTCATTTGGAAATGGCGGCGGCATTTGATCGTGCAGGATTTAGTGCGATTGATGTGCATATGAGTGATCTCCTTGCTGAGCGTCGCTCTTTGAGTGATTTCTCTGGCATGGTTGCCTGTGGTGGATTTTCCTATGGTGATGTTTTAGGCGCAGGTGAGGGTTGGGCAAAAACTATCCTGTTTAATCATCAATTGCGCGATCAGTTTGAGCAGTTTTTCCACCGTCCAGACACTTTCAGTTTAGGTGTTTGCAATGGTTGTCAGATGTTATCCAATCTAAAAACCCTAATACCGGGTGCTGAGTTGTGGCCACGCTTTGTACGCAATTTATCAGAGCAATTCGAAGCGCGTTTTTCATTGGTCAGAGTTGAGGATTCACCGTCAATTCTAATGCAAGGAATGGCCGGCTCCTATATGCCAATTGCGGTATCCCATGGTGAGGGGCGGGCTGAATTTGCCGATTCTTCCGCATTGACTAGTTTGCAACAAACCAATCAGGTAGTTCTGCGCTATTTGGAAAATAATTTACAAGTGGCTAGCAAATACCCAGCTAATCCCAATGGATCGCCCGATGGTATTACTGGGGTTACCTCCGCTGATGGGCGGGCTACATTGATGATGCCTCATCCGGAACGGGTGTTCCGCACTGTGCTAAACTCATGGTATCCAGAGGATTTGGGTGAAGATAGCGGTTGGATGAGGCTATTTAGAAATGCACGCGTTTTTGTTGATTGAGTACAAGGGTAGGTAATGAATAAGATTTCCAATGAGCCTGAGTTAGTTAAAAAAGCACTTCAGATTGGTGCTGTGTATGCGCAAAAGCGCGCCTACGGTAAGATTGAGTCCCATGATTCGGTTAAGCTGAAAGTGGAATTTATCTACAAGGTGTTAGTTGAAGATAAGCTAATTCAGCCCCTTGCTAAGGATCAAATTAGCGACCCCAATATGCGCCATAAGTTGGCCCTATGGATTTCTCGTCAGTTGCCTGCCGATCATCCTTTATTGAAAGGTTCTTAATCTAACAATTAAGTCATTAATTGTTTTCAACGCATATTTAAAAGGATTTAAATATGAAAAGACCTATATTTGAAATCTATGCATCTCTGGTCTGCTTTGTCACTATAGTCTGCTGTTCGGTCTGGTTGGGTATAGGTTTGTATAGTCTGGCTGGGGTTTTAGAGCCTGAAATAACACTTGATTCTTGGCGTTATCAAAGACATCAATCCAATCAGCAATTTCAGCAGCCAGCGCTTGGAGAGCCAATATTTTTAGGGCCGCCTAGCGCAGTGGAAGCCAATAAGTCAGAGCCAATTGAAAATTTATCCGATAAGGAAATTACCGAACAAAGGCTTGCGAGCTATCAGTTGGAGTTGCAGTCTGAGGTTAGAAAAAATCAGCAGGAATTAATTAAATCACTGATTGCAGTGTTTATTTGCTTGCCGTTATTTTTTCTTCACTGGCGTTTTGTAAAACCCAAGTAGCCTTTATTTTTCTATTCTATCGCTCTGTTGCATGTTACCCTTGCGCCCGAGTTGGCTAGGCAATCGCTGTAGTGCTTCTCTTTTATTCGCTTGCGTTTAATAAGGGTGTAATGCAGAGGAAAGTCCGGGCTCCATAGGGTAGTGTGCCAGGTAACGCCTGGGGGGCGAAAGCCTACGGAAAGTGCAGCAGAGAGTAGACCGCCGATGGCTCTTTTGGGAGTACAGGTAAGGCTGAAAGGGTGCGGTAAGAGCGCACCGCGTTGTTGGTAACAGCAACGGCATGGTAAACCCCACTCGGAGCAAGACCAAATAGGTTTCCATTAGGCGTGACCCGCGCTGGAGACGGGTAGGTCGCTTGAGGTAAACGGTGACGTTTATCCCAGATGAATGATTGTCCACGACAGAACCCGGCTTATCGGCCAACTCTACTTTATTTACCCATTGTTATTAAGTTGTCTTAATTAATAACAATGGGTAGAGCTTTTAAAGCAACGCTTAATATTCTTTTTTGCACTATAAAAATATTCTTTTAGTTCGAAATATTCTTAAAAACACCAATAGCTAGAAGTTACTTTAAGTTGCTGTCTTAGCTATCTGTTTTATATTTGTTAATTATTTTGCCCCTTAAGATTGTCCGCGAACCCTGACGGAACTACCTGATTTTATTACTTTTTTTACATTCTATTCGCCTTGACATTAGGGGCCGCTGAACATAATCTTTAATTGTGGGTAAAAGTGGCAAAAAGTGTACTTTTTTATCGTTAAAGTGGAGCAAAAGGGTTAAAAATGTTTAGGGGTAGTGATCCAATCAATATGGACGCAAAGGGGCGGATGGCTATTCCGACCCGTTATCGCACCCTGCTTGAGGAAGTCTGCTCAAGTGAGTTGGTAATCACAATCGATATGAAATCCCCCTGTTTAACGCTTTCGCCACTACCTGAGTGGAAAAAATTTGAAGAAAAAGTCGCTGCGCTTCCGGCTATGGATGATCTCGGTGAAATGCTAAGCCGATTTGTAGTGGGTCAGGCTAAGGATCTTCAGGTTGACGGCAGCGGTCGAATTTTAATTCCCACTGAATTGCGTGGCTATGCTCAGCTGGATAAGAAGCTGGTATTGGTTGGGCGAACCCAGCGTTTGGAAATTTGGTCTGAGGCAAACTGGAGTGCCGAGCGAGAAAAATCTCAAGATAATTACCGCGCTATGTTGTTGGATAAGGAAAGCATGTCTGATGCACTTAAGAATCTCTCATGGTAGATGCTCGCAAGACATCGGAGAGCGATGCAGTTGAGCATTCGACGGTACTTCTGCAGGAGGCTGTGGATGCCTTGGTTGTGGATCCCGATGGTTTTTATGTGGATGGCACCTTTGGTCGTGGCGGTCATTCTGCTGAGTTGTTATCTCGATTGTCTGATCAGGGTTCAGCGATTGCGATAGATAAGGATCTAGAGGCTATTGCATCGGGTAATGAGCGCTTTGCTAAGGATAATCGACTAAGGTTAGTTCACGGCACATTTGCTGATCTTAGCAATATTGTTGAGCAGTCGGGCAAGCGTGGTTGTGTATCTGGGGTGTTGTTGGATTTGGGCGTGTCATCTCCGCAGTTGGATCAGGCCGAGCGCGGATTTAGTTTTTTGCGCGACGGCCCGCTGGATATGCGTATGGATACCAGTAAGGGGCTGTCTGCTGCCGAGTGGATTGCTACGGCAGATGAGCAGGAGATTGCTAAGGTGATCAAAGATTACGGCGAAGAGCGATTTGCGCGGCGTATGGCGGCGGCTATTGTTCGCGAGCGAGTTGAAAACCCGATAGCGCGTACCGTTCAGTTGGCGAAAATATTGGCAGAGGCGCATCCGGCATGGGAGCGCGGTAAGCATCCTGCTACCAAGGCATTTCAGGCCATCAGAATTTTTATTAATCGTGAATTAGCAGATCTGGAAGATTTGCTAGAGCAGGTGATTGATACCTTGGCGATTGGTGGTCGGCTGGTGGTTATCAGCTTTCATTCTCTTGAGGATCGTCGGGTTAAGCGTTTTATTCGCGACCAGCACCGCGGTATTCAATTGCCAAAAAATTTACCTATTCCCGATGTTGATCGCGGTGTTCGGTTGGTAAAAGTTGGCAAGGCGATTAAACCTGCGGTGAGTGAAATTGAAAATAATGTCAGGGCGCGCAGTGCGGTTATGCGTATTGCTGAGCGAGTGGCGTAATCGCAATGGATAGGGTTGGTTTGGTGAAAGTAGGCTTGCTGTGGATAGCGGTGGTAGCAAGCGCATTGGCGGTGACTCATTACAGTCATATATGTCGTCAGACTTATGGCCAGTTAACGGCTATGCAGCGAGAGGCAAATCAATTGCAGGTGGAGTATGGCAGATATCTCCTAGAGCAGAGTGCAGTGGGTTCATTGCAGCGAGTAGAGGCTACGGCAACGGATGGGCTGAAAATGCACACCCCAGAAGCCGATGAAATAGTGATGATAAAACAGTAGTTTAAGTAAAACGCGAGGGTGAAACACCCTATATTTTTGTAACCAAAGGTAAAGATGTGTCCAAGCAACAGACGCAAAAGTTAATACCCAGATGGCGTTACTTTTTAGTGATGTTGGGGTTATTCTCTCTGCCAATTTTGTTGGTCACACATATTGCTCAACTGCAAATCATGCCAGATGAAGAATTTGGTGTAGATTTTCTTCAGACTCAGGGGGATGCTCGATCAATTCGCCGGGAGCCTATTCCTGCCTACAGAGGTCTTATCACTGATCGCAATGGTGAGCCTCTAGCAGTCAGCACGCCGGTTACCTCATTAATTGCTAACCCTAAGCATTTGCAGAAACTAGCTACTGAGAGGGATTTGCAGGATCTCGCCAATGCCTTGGGGATCAGTTTGGCTCAGCTTAGCGCGCGCCTAACCAGATATCGCAATAAATCATTTATGTATTTAGCTCGTCAGCTGCCGGTTAACGAGGCTCAAAAGGTTCTAGATCTAGGAATAGTGGGTATTTCTGGTCGGCAGGAGTTTAAGCGCTTTTACCCTGCTGGTGAGGTGACAGCGCAGCTGGTTGGGTTTACGGATATAGATGATAACGGTCAGGAGGGGATGGAGCTTGCTTATAACCATGGGCTAACAGGGGAAGCCGGTTCTAAGAAGGTAATTAAGGATTTAACTGGCCGGATTATTAAAGATATTTCGCTAATTAAGCCAGCTCATGCAGGTAAGAATTTGCGGCTGAGTATTGATTTGCGAGTTCAGTATGCTGCCTATAGAGCGCTTAAGGCGGCGGTGCAAAAGCACAATGCTAAGTCTGGCTCTGTGGTTGTTTTAGATGTTGAGACGGGCGAGGTTCTGGCGATGGCTAACCAGCCATCATTTAACCCCAATGATCGCTCAAAGCTAAGACCAGATTCGGTTCGAAATCGTGCCATGACTGATATGATGGAGCCGGGATCCACGGTTAAACCATTCGCTATCTTAGCCGCCTTAGAAAGTGGTAAGTTTCACTCCAATACTACAATTGATACGCATCCGGGCTATTTAAAAGTCGACTATAAGGTTTTTGCAGATATTAATAATTATGGATTATTGGATCTGTCGGGAATATTGGCCAAATCAAGTAATGTGGGCACTTCAAAAATAGCGTTGCAGTTAAACCCAAATGAAACCAGAGAGTTGTTCCAGCGGGTTGGGTTTGGTGAGAATCTTGGCAGTGGTTTTCCTGGAGAGACCAGCGGTAGTTTGCCAGCGCATCGACGCTGGGATCCGGTAACTCAGGCCAATTTTGCGTTTGGTTATGGGTTGAGCGCCTCATCATTGCAGTTGGCGCGAGCTTATGCAGTGCTGGCTAATAATGGTGTTCGCAAAGAGGTTTCGTTAGTCTCGGTGGATAGTGTCCCAGAGGGTATCAGAATAATCGATTCTGCATTTGCCAATGAGCTGCGATATATGCTGCAGGCAGCTACAGGGACTAAAGCCACCGGTAAACGAGCGTCGATAAAAGGCTATTCGGTCGGCGGAAAAACAGGTACTTTACATAAGACCAACAGTTCTGGTGGTTATCATGATAGTCGTTATATAGCCGCATTTGCCGGGTTTGCCCCGATTGAAAAGCCGCGCTTAGTCACGGTTGTGGTGATTGATGAGCCCTCGGTTGGCGGTTATTTTGGCGGTGTTGTTGCCGCGCCTGTATTTTCTGAAGTGACTGGTAATGCCTTGCGATTAATGCAGGTGACGCCAGACCAATTGAAGACCAATGACTCATTAATAAAAAGACCAGAGTTTGTATTGCGAGGAGAGTCATGATGAGCCTTGCTAAAAAATACTACTTACCGCTTTCAGGGCTAATAAAGGGTTTGGTGACTACTGATCAATATCCAGAGGTTAGCGTCAGCGGGTTATCCATTGATAGCCGGACGATTAAGGCAGGGGACTGTTTTGTTGCGCTGAAAGGCACAGTAACTGATGGCGCTCATTATATTCAGCAAGCCGTTCTAGATGGCGCTGTAGCAGTGCTGGTGGATGATGCTACTGAGGTCTTAATTGATGCTGTAGAGGTGGCAGTTCCGATTTTAAGGGTTAAGAATTTGTCTGCATTAGTCTCTGAAATTGCCGGACGCTTCTATGGCAACCCATCGCAGAATTTAACTATAGTGGCTTTTACTGGCACTAATGGAAAAACGACCTGTTCGCGACTCTATGCCCAGTTGTTAGCAAAAATTACTTTGTTTGGCGATCACTGTAAATCTGCCTATATAGGTACCACAGGCTATGGAATAGCTGAATCTCAGTCCTCAGATTGCTTGGCTGGAGTATTTAAAAACAATCAGATCGATGCAGTTCAGTTGACGACACCTGACGCAGTCTCCGCACAGAGGATCCTTGCTGAATTATTAAATAATGGCTCACAGCATGTTGCGCTGGAGGCCTCATCTCACAGTTTGGTGCAACACCGCCTAAAGGCATTGCAGATTGATACTGCGGTATTCACTAATTTAAGCCGTGATCACCTTGATTACCATCAAAATTTGGATAGCTATACAGCTGCCAAAGCTAGCTTATTTGAGATGCCATCGGTAAAAACAGCCATTATTAATTTAGATGATCCCACAGGGGTTCAAATTAGTGCTGGATTGCGTCCCGATATTAATCTCGTAACATTCAGTTTAGAAAATCAGGCGGCCGCTATTTATTGTTCAAATATATGCCTGACTGCATCTGGCGTAACTGCCACTATTATGACTCCCTGGGGTTCTGGGCAGCTTAATTCAGCGCTACTTGGTCAGTTTAACCTCAGTAATTTACTTGCGGTAATTGCTACAGCCTGCTCAAGGGGAGCGTTGTTGGAAGATTGCTTGCAGGTAATTCCTCAATTAGAGGCTGTGCCCGGTCGAATGGAGCTAGTTTCTAGTGATATTCAACCTCAGGTGGTTGTTGATTACGCTCATACACCGGATGCGCTCGAAAAGGCGCTACAGGCACTCAAGCCATATTGCATGGGTAAACTTTGGGTAATCTTTGGTTGTGGCGGCAATCGCGATACAGGAAAACGCTCGGAAATGGGCAAAATAGCCGATCACTATGCAGATAAAGTGGTTATTACCGATGATAATCCGCGCCATGAGGCTTCCCAGCAGATTGCTGAGCAGATTCTTCAGGGTGTTGAGGGCGAGGCATGTGTTGAGTTGGATCGCAGGCAGGCCATAGTAACTAGTATTCTGCAGGCGGATAAACAGGATGTTGTATTAATTGCAGGAAAGGGGCATGAGGATTACCAGATTATAGGTAACAGCACCAAACCTTTTAGCGATCAAAAGGAAGCGCTTGTCGCATTGGAGGCTGCCGCCTTAAATCGCGCCCAGTCGACAGAGGGAGGTGTCTGATGATCTCCGAGTTGCGCCTGACTGATGCGGCGGTGGCTTTTGGTGGCACCCTTTTAAATCCTGATTGCAGCTTTCATCAGGTCTCTATTGATAGTCGAAAGATTGCCCAAGGTGAACTATTTGTCGCCCTTCAAGGGGAGCGTTTTGATGCCCATCAGTTCCTTGGGGAAGTTGCTGAGAGTGCCTGTGGTCTAGTCGTTTCAAAGCCAGATAAACGTTTGGCTATACCCCAGTGGGTGGTTGGGGATACCACCGAGGCATTGGGGCAGCTGGCGCGTATGAAGCGAGAGCGATTACCGGGTCCGGTGATTGCGGTTACAGGTAGCAGTGGCAAAACCTCGGTCAAAGAGATGATAGCCGCCATTCTTAGCCAAAAGGCTAAGGTGCATGCTACCCATGGCAATCTAAATAATCATATTGGCGTGCCTTTAACGCTGTTATCTATGGACGAAAGTACTGATATTGCGGTGATCGAAATGGGTGCTAGTGGTGCGGGTGAAATCGCCTATCTATGTGACATTGCTCAGCCAGATATCGCGCTCATTAATAATATACAGCACGCGCATATTGAAGGTTTTGGGTCAATTGAAGGTGTTGCCTCTGCTAAAGCGGAAATATATAGCGGTCTTAAGTCTAAGGGAACTGCGGTTATAAATCTGGATCTATCATGGTCTGAATCTTGGCAGAAAACTACCGCAGATATACGCGCTATCACTTTTTCAATTAACCGAAAAGAGGCGGATATTTTTGCCAGCCATGTGGAGACACTAGATAACGGCTGTTGTCGGTTTGAATTATGTACGCAAAGTGAAACACAGCTAGTTCAGCTGCCTATACCAGGATTGCACTCAGTAAAAAATGCCCTTGCTGCCGCTGCTTGTGCGTTTGCATCTGGGGCAGGCTTAGAGCAAATCGCGAGAGGCTTGGCCTCGGTTAAACCAGTATCTGGACGGCTAAATTCTCGCCAGCTAGCCAATGGCGTAACGCTTATTGATGATACCTACAACGCAAATCCTGATTCGTTTAAGGCCGCTATCGATGTTCTCGGTCATGCCGTGGGTTACAAAATATTGGTGATGGGTGATATGGCTGAATTGGGCGAAAAAGCGATGGAAATGCATGAAGAGATAGGCACTTATGCCGTCAGCAAGGGGATAGATGCATTGCATTCAGTGGGTCTACTCAGCGCGATTGCTGCGAATAAATTTGGTGGAACTCACCATGGCGAAAAAGAAGCACTGATCGATTCGCTTAAAGATATTTTCGCTGAAAAATCAAAAATAACCCTATTAATCAAGGGCTCTCGGAGTTCTGGTATGGAGGAAGTGGTGAGAATACTATCCAATAAGGAGGCAAGCTAATGCTATTGTGGCTTACTGAATATTTAAGTGAATTTTATAGTCCATTCTCGGTATTTAAATACCTGACACTGCGCGGTATCTTGGCTGTACTCACCGCCTTGTTGATTAGCCTTGTAGCGGGTCCGAAAGTGATTCGTCAGCTCAATCGATTGCATATGGGGCAGGCCATTCGTTCGGATGGTCCAAAAACCCATCTTGAAAAAGCAGGCACTCCGACCATGGGTGGCTCGCTGATCCTGCTATCGATTTTTGTTAGTTGCCTGCTGTGGTCTGATTTAAGCAATCGCTATGTGTGGGTAGTGATGGTAGTGACACTGCTATTTGGTCTAATTGGTTGGATTGATGATTACCGCAAGGTTGTTGAAAAAAACCCTCGTGGTTTGCCGGGGCGATGGAAATATTTTTGGCAATCTGTGGTGGGTCTTGGTGCGGCACTGTTTCTCTACAATACAGTGCAGAGCCCAGCCGATTTAGAGCTGATTGTTCCTTTCTTTAAAGATGTGGCTATTTATATGGGCCCATTTTTCGTTGTACTGTCCTATTTCGTTATTGTGGGAACTAGTAATGCGGTCAATTTAACGGATGGCTTGGATGGTCTGGCAATACTGCCAACCGTACTGGTGGCAGGTGCGTTAGGTATTTTTGCCTATTTGACCGGCCATTTTCAATTTGCTAGCTACTTGCATATTCCTTATATCGCAGGGGCTGGTGAGCTTCTTATATTTACTGCCGCAATCTGTGGTGCAGGTCTCGGATTCCTTTGGTTTAACACCTACCCAGCCATGGTATTTATGGGTGATGTGGGATCTTTAGCGCTTGGTGCAGCTTTGGGTGTTATAGCGGTGATTATTCGCCAAGAAATTGTGCTGTTGATTATGGGTGGTGTGTTTGTGATGGAAACGCTGTCGGTCATATTGCAAGTTGCCTCTTTCAAATTGACCGGCAAGCGTATTTTTAGAATGGCGCCACTGCATCATCACTATGAATTAAAAGGTTGGCCAGAACCTCGAGTGATTGTGCGTTTCTGGATAATAACAGTGATGCTAGTCCTGCTGGGCCTAGCCACTTTAAAATTACGTTAGGGTCGGGATTTTTGATGACGGACATTATTGTGACTAATCGCAAAACAGCTATCCTAGGCATGGGGGCTACAGGCATATCTGTAGCTGCCTTCCTTGCCTCTAAAGATATGCCCTTTGATTTTGCCGATAGTCGCCATGAGCCTCCGAATATTAATTTAATCAAGCGCGATTACCCTCAGGCCGAGATAGCACTGGGATCGTTTGATTCAGAATTTTTATGTCGCTATGACCGCCTGATAGTCAGTCCCGGAATTTCTCTTGCTGATCCAGCATTGCTTTCGGCAAAAGAAAAGGGTGTTGAATTATTGGGTGATCTGGAATTATTTGTTGAGCAAGCACAGGCTCCCGTTGTGGCTATTACTGGATCAAATGGTAAAAGCACTGTGACTGCGCTACTAGGTCAAATGGCTGTGGATAGTGGTTTAAGTGTGGGAATTGGTGGCAATCTCGGAACGCCGATGTTGGATCTTCTGGATCAGTGCCACCAGCTGTATGTTATTGAGCTATCCAGCTTTCAGCTTGAATTACTGAATGATTGTCGCGGTGCGATCTCAGGGCTATTAAATATCAGTCCTGATCATCTTGATCGATACCAAAACTTGCAGGAATACCATGGCGCAAAACACCGTATTTTCCGTGGTGCTAGCAAAGTGGTGATTAATCGCGAGGATCTTCTAACTCGACCGCTTATATCAACACAGATTCCAATGATTAGTTTTGGTTTGAATCAATCAGATCTTGGAAGTTTCGGTATTTTAGAGGGGTTACAAGACGGCTATTTATCCTATGGAATTGAACGCTTAATGCCCATTGATCAGGTGGCCATCAAAGGCACTCATAATATTTCCAATGCACTGGCCGCACTGGCGTTGGGTTATAGCGTTGATCTTCCTATGCAAAGCATGCTCGATACCCTAAAAACATTTAAGGGCTTACCCCATCGATGCCAAACCATTGCACAAATTAATGCAGTGAATTATATCAATGACTCTAAGGCAACCAATATTGGAGCCGCCCTAGCTGCTATAAAAGGCTTTGGTGCCAAGAATCGAAAAAATATTGTATTAATTGCCGGCGGTCAGGCCAAAGGACAGGATTTTTCAGCCTTAAAGCCGGAATTATCAGCCTTTGTTAAATTGTCAATATTGATTGGCGAAGATAGCAAGCAATTGGCGTTAGCAATCAGTGGTAGCTGTGATGTGAAATGTACGGATTCACTCGAAGCAGCGGTTTCCGAGGCGCACCAATCAACCGTGTCTGGCGATACGGTTCTATTGTCACCTGCCTGTGCTAGTTTTGATATGTTTGATGGGTTTGAGCACCGTGGCAACTGTTTTCAAGAAGCGGTCAATGCATTGAGCGCAGCTCAGGGGTCTGTCCAATGAGCCAAACGATCCCAGTGAAAAATATGGCCCAGAGAAATGATAGTTGGTTTTTGGATGCCAAATTATTGGTGCCAGCTCTGGCGCTGTTATCAATTGGCCTAGTGATGGTTGCGTCCGCATCATTCAGTTACGCTGACCACCGATTTGATGACCAATTTTATTTCGTTAAACGTCATTTTGCCTATCTTATTATTAGTCTCGGTGCCATAGGGGTTGGTTTTTATATATCACCCTCGATTTGGGCAAAATACAGTCTGATATGGATATTGCTATCAATTTTGTTATTAGTTGCAGTGCTTGTGCCAGGTGTTGGTCTTAACCTAAACGGCAGTCGCCGCTGGCTGGGTGTAGGCGGGTTCACATTACAGGTTTCAGAGTTAGTCAAAGTGGCCACGGTGGTATTTTTAGCCGCTCAGCTTGAAAAATATCGAGAAACTCTCAGTGATAGCTGGCCACAATTTGGTCAATTAATGGTGGTTATTGTTCTGTTATCTGTGCTGCTTATTTTAGAACCTGATTTTGGCTCTGTGGCGGTATTGGGATGCACCTTTATGGCTATGTTGTTTTTAGGTGGCTCCCATATACGCCAATTTCTTACGGTACTCGCTTTGGCGGCGCTATCATTTTGGGTAATGGCTACCGCTGCACCTTACCGCATGGCGCGATTAACGGCCTATTTAGATCCCTGGTCGGACCAATTTAATTCAGGATACCAGCTAACTCAGTCATTGATCGCGTTTGGTCGCGGCGAATTAT